>ERZ888423.1862-NODE-1862-length-17074-cov-9.652624_pt1 | contig 17074 bp, 12 predicted proteins | sample MGYA00520523_ERZ888423 | MGnify/ENA primary metagenome ERZ888423 (study PRJEB32303, sample SAMEA104408611) | aquatic metagenome | biome: Brackish water; feature: Pelagic; material: water | place: Baltic Sea | collected 2014-06-08T10:24:00 | depth 30,27 m ...
GCAGCCCTTGCAGAAGTAGCTCCGGTGAGCGTCTTCTTGAACCGCTTTGACTCAATAGCTGAGCTACACGACCGCAATCGCATGTGGCTCGAGCAGCACTACCAGATTGATGCAACCACCTCAATCAGCCAACTAGCTGACGAACTACTTCGCGTGGTTGGCTCTACTTCCCCACCGACCTAATTAGCCGCCCGCAGTCAAGCGTAATCTTCCCGCCATATAACCGACAGCTCGAATTCACTCAGGCTCTGTACCCTCGGAGTCTGGCTAGGGAAAGCTACAGGGGGATCTTCATGCAAAGGCGTGCGTTTTTAGCTTCAGTGGGAATAGCAGGCGGAGCAATAGCTGCGGGTTGCGCACCTCGATCAAACCCCACCTACCCCATTCAGACCGGTGAACTCTTTGAGGGAATCGGACCATACCCATCGGGGGTTGGCTCAGGCGATCCAACACCGGACTCTGTGTTGCTATGGACACGTGCGCATCCGGAGCGCGATACCGGTCAGGGTCTCTTGCTCACCACCGAGGTTTCAACCTCTCCACAGTTTGGTGTTGGTCAGATCATCGCAGAGCTGCCCGCTCTTGCAACTGCTCAGCGGGACCACTGCGTAACCATCAATGTGACTGGCCTGCAGCCCGCCACGACCTACTGGTATCGCTTTCGCTACGACGGGCTGACGAGCCCAACTGGCAGAACACGCACTTCGCCTGTTGGTGGAGTCGACCGACTCCGACTCGCAGCATTTAGCTGTCAGCGCTACACACACGGCTTCTACACGGCGCATAGCGATCTAGCTGGGCTTGCTGAAGACCCATCGACAGACCTTGATCTGGTTCTGTGTCTTGGAGATTATGTCTACGAAACCGGCTACGCCGATAGCGTGTACCTCCCGGGACGAGATGACCCAATTCAACAGGCAGTCACCCAAGATCAGTTCCGAGCGAAATATCGCATGTATCGCTCAGACCCGGATTTGCAGGCAGTCCACGCTGCCTACCCGATGATCAATGTGTTCGATAATCACGATGGTCTGGCAGCGCCTGGCGACAATCAAGCTACCGGGGCAATCGCGGCATTCTTTGAGCATCTGCCGGTTCGGTCACGCCTTCCCGGGCGGATCGATCGAAGCCTTCGATGGGGTGACCTGGCTGAGATTTTCATGACAGATCAGCGCTCATTCAGAGACCAGACACTCGAAGAAGAAGGCCCGCTTGGCACTTCTACTACCGAACGACCAGAAATTTTGGATCCAAACCGAACGATGCTCGGAGCCGAGCAGCGCAACTGGCTACTCAATGGCCTGTCTGGGTCGAGCGCACAGTGGAAGGTAATTGGAAGCCAACTGATGTTTTGGCCGTGGCGAAGCTTTGGCCGTCTCCCGGGCCAACCTCGAGGATCTGGGGTCTACCTCAACCTCACTCAATGGGATGGTTACGTGGCCGAGCGCCTAGCAATTCTTGATCACCTTGAGCAGAACAATGTACGCAACACCTTGTTGTTCTCAGGGGACAGCCACGTGTTTTCGGCTGCGCAAATCGCACCCGATGTGGATAACCCACGCTCAGTTCCACGCATTGCTGAGTTCGGCACGGGCTCAGTCACCTCAAATAACGCTGACGAGAACGGCTACCCCACAGACGACTCAACACGGCCGTACCTTCGAATGGTCAATCCCAATCACCTTCGGTTCTTCGAGTCCGAACGCCATGGCTATGCCGCAGCAGAAATCACCCCCGGAGGCACCTCGGTAGAGTTCCGGTCGCCACGGACGATCCGTCAGACCACCTCTGCCACGCAGGTACTTTCGCGAATGCGCGTCGCAACAGACACTCAGCGAGTTGAACTTCTCGCTCCCTAGGCTGAGCGATAGCCTGCGTGGGTGCAATCTTCGAGTGAACCACAAGTCAATAATGACAAGTCAGAACCAAACTCCGAGGAGGCCGTGATTCTTTTCTGGCGACCCGGATGCAGTTACTGCGCGTCGCTCATGTTTCAACTCGAGAAGACTGACCTTCCGCTAGTAGAGATCAACATTTGGGAAGACCCGCGGGCCGCCGAGTCCGTCCGCAAGATTACTGGTGGCAGCGAGACTGTACCCACCGTTGTCGTTGCCGATTTCGCCATGGTGAACCCATCTGCCTCGCAGGTTCTTCAGGCCGTGAACGATCATGCGCCGCACCTGTTGCCAGCGGAATCTAGCTGACCGATGGCCTCTGAGGATCTGCCCGTTCGACCTGGCCTGACCATTCCCGGTGGCGAGATTGACGAGCGATTCTCTACCTCGGGTGGACCCGGCGGGCAACACGCCAACAAGGCACACACCCGCGTGGAGTTGCGATTCAATATTGCTGACTCGCAAGCACTCAGCGAGTTTCAGCGAGAGCGACTTCTTGGCGCCCTTGGATCCGACCTGCGCGTGGTCGTGGACGATGAGCGCTCGCAGTTTCGCAATCGGCAGCTTGGCCGAGAGCGCCTAGCTGCTCGCCTGCGCACAGCGCTCAAGCCTGTGCGACCACGACGGCCGACCAAGGCCACCAAGGGCTCCAAGATGCGTCGGCTCGATGCAAAAAAGCAGCGAGGGCAAACCAAGCAGGACCGTCGACGGCCACAATCAGACGACTAGCGCAACCGGTTTGACTCGCAACCCGGATGTTTCTGGTCGACTATCGACCATATTCATCCGAGTTGGATCAGGTTGAGGGGCTGGGGCTGGTTGAGAGTCAGGGGCTGGGTCGGGAGCAGGCTGCGCGACCTGTGATCTGGTCCGAGCTCAACCCAATTACTCGATCAGGCCAACGAACTGATCTAGCGAGAACCTGTCCGTGAGTGAATCCAAGCTCACAACATCGCTCGGAACTGCACCACGAAGAACGCGCTTGACCGGAACCTCGACCTTTTTGCCCGACAAGGTGCGCGGCACCACCGAGATCTGCAAAATCTGGTCAGGAACGTGACGGGGCGACAACAAAGCTCGAACATGGCCAGCAATCTGTGCACGCACCTCGGCGTCTAGATTGCTGCCCTGAGCCATCACCACGAAGAGCAACAGGCTTCCCGATCCGCCGGCAGGGTCTTCAAGATGGATCACCAGACTGTCGGCAATTTCGGGCAGCGTCTCGACCACCGAATAGAACTCCGAGGTGCCAAGACGCACTCCACCCCGATTGAGCGTTGCATCAGAGCGGCCGCTAATCACGCAGGACCCTCGGTCAGTAATCGTGATCCAGTCTCCATGAGCCCACACTCCGGGGAACTGCTCGTAGTACGCAGCCTTGAGGCGGCTGCGGTCATCGTCACCGGCAAAAGCCACGGGCATGGAGGGCATGGGTTCAGTTATGACGAGTTCACCCTGCGCCTCGAGTACGGGAAGTCCTTGATCGTCAAAAGCCTGAACGGCAGCACCTAGGTAACGACAAGAGATCTCACCCTCCCAGACGGGCACGAGCGGTGCGGTGCCAACCACCGCAGTGCACAGGTCTGTCCCACCGCTCTTCGAACTCAACTGCACATGCGGACCAAACTGCTCAGAAACCCAGTTGAATCCTGCAGCCGGCAAGGGAGAGCCAGTTGACCCAACAGCGCTCACCTTCGACAAGTCATGCTCAAGCGTGGGCCGCACGCCGCGAGCACGCTCGGCCATCAGGTACGAGGCGCTGCAACCAAAATAAGTAGCTTCTGTGCGAGCAGCCACCTGCCACAAGGTGGAAGGGTCCGGCCGCACCGGGTCGCCATCAAAGCAGATCACCTTGCAGCCGACGAGCAGCCCAGAAACCAACAGGTTCCACATCATCCAACCCGTGGTCGAGAACCAAAAAAATGCGTCCTTGGGCCCGAGCTCCGAATGCAAGCCCAGTGCCTTGAGATGTTCAACGAGTATGCCGCCATGGCCGTGAACAATCGGCTTTGGCAAGCCCGTGGTGCCACTCGAGAACAACACATACAAGGGGTGATTGAACGGAACTCGACGTGTAATCAACTCCCCTTCTGTGCTCAACAGTTCCTGCCAAGTCGAGACGCCTTGGGTGCCGATAGCTTGAGCGCTGACACCTTCATCAGGCCCGGGTAACACCACGGTGTGTTCAAGCGAACTCAGGGCGCTGCGGATCTCTTCAAGGTCTGCGCTGCGGTCAATCAGTTTCTCCCCGTACCCATACCCCTCTACTGCGAACAGCAGCTTTGGATTGAGCTGCGAGAGGCGATCAATGACTGCTCGAACGCCAAACTCGGGAGCGCAGGAAGCCCAAGTAGCACCCAGCCCGGCGCAAGCCAAGAATCCAATAATGGTCTCTGCCAAGTTGGGAAGATAGGCAGCCACCACATCTCCAGACTCAACACCCAGTTGGATCAAACCCTGCTGGCAAGCAGCAACCTGGGTACGCAACTCGCCACGGGTCAGTGAACATTCTCCCCATAGTTGCGACTCGGCCTGCACTGCTGCCTGGTCGTCCTCAAAGCCGGGACTGTTTGAGGTTGGGCCGCGCAGAGCGTTCTCGGCATAGTTCAGGTGGAGGTTCGGAAACCATGTGGTCTCAAACATTGTTTTGCCGGTGCGAACGGGCTGACGATCACCTTCAACGATCACATCAAAGAACTGCAGAATCTGGGTCCAGAAACCATCAAGATCAGTGACCGACCATCGCCACAGATCCGCATATCCCGAAAGGTCCAGCCTGGTTTGCTCGCTGCAACGAGCCGCAAAGCGACCCATATGGGTACTGCTTTCTGCATCCTCTGCTGGACTCCACAACACCCGAGGAGCGTTGCTAGTCGGCTCGCTCACAGCACCAGAATCACTTGGCATTGCTAGTACCAGCCCGCTTTGCAAGAAGGGCTGCTGCAACCTTTGAAGGCAGTGCTCGGCCCATTCGTTCAGCTAACCAACTGTTCACCTGAAGCAGTCCATCCAGATCAATACCGGTATCGAACTCCGACCCAGCGAGCGCGTAGACCAAGTCTTCGGTAGCCAGATTTCCAGTTGCGTTTCGGCCTGCAAAGGGGCATCCGCCAAGACCACCGATTGAGGTATCAACCGCCCGCACGCCTGCTTGGATCGCGGCCATTGAATTAGCCAAACCCATGCCGTAGGTGTCATGAAAATGCACTGCGATTCGCTGCACCGCCAACACAGTTTCAACCTGAGCAATCAAGTCGTTAACCGCATGCGGAGTTCCCACACCGATGGTGTCTCCAAGACTGATTTCATCACAGCCCATTTCGTCGAGAGCCCGCACAACTCGCACCACATTTTCGGCAGGCACCTGCCCCGAGAACGGGCAGCCAAGCACAGTCGAGACATACCCGCGAACAACCATTCCAAGCAGTCGCGCTTCGGCTGCGACGGGCGCAAACATCTTGAGGCTCTCGTCAATACCTCTGCCTAGATTTGATTGACTGAACTGCTCGCTGGCTGCACCGAACACGGCAATCTCTTGCACGCCCGCTTCGGCCGCAGCTTGCAATCCAGCAAGGTTGGGAACCAGAGCGATGTAGCGAACGCCAGGCATTTTCTGAACTGCAGGAAATACCGCTACTCCATCAGCAAGTTGCGGCACCCGATCAGGTCGAACAAACGAGGTCACCTCAACTGCCGAAATCCCTGTGGCGACAAGGCGCTGAACCAGTTGGACTTTCTCGGCGACAGGCAGAATCTGCTGTTCATTCTGCAAGCCGTCTCGGGGGCCTACTTCGATCACGCGCACCTGTTGTGAGTCGGTGGCCTCCGAACCTGCAGTCATGTTCCCCACATTCACACGTTGCGGCGGTACTTGCCACCCACCAAAAACAAGGTGTCAGTAATCTCGCCGAGCGAACAGTGCCGCACGGTATCCATCAGCACCTCGAACAGGTTGTCTCCGCGAAGTGCAGCGGCGCGCAATTCTTCAAGAGCTGCTGGTCCATCGGCTGCGTGCATTCGCTTGAACTGTTGCAGTCGCGCAATCTGATCTTGCTTCTCGGAATCCTCGGAACGCTGCAACTCTTGGACGACCGCCGCTGGCTCGGGGTCGGGATCCAAGAAGGTATTCACTCCGATCAACGGCAGCGAACCATCGTGCTTGCGGTGCTCGTACAGCATCGACTCGTCTTGAATCCGGCCTCGCTGATATCCCGTCTCCATCGCTCCGAGAACACCACCGCGGCTGTTGATTCGATCAAGCTCAACTAACACGGCCTCTTCAACAAGATCGGTGAGTTCCTCAATAATGAAGCTGCCCTGCAGCGAGTTCTCGCACATCGAAAGACCCCACTCCTGAGTGATGATCATCTGGATTGCGAGCGCTCGGCGCACCGACTCAGAAGTGGGCGTTGTCACCGCCTCGTCGTAGGCATTGGTATGCAAACTGTTTGCGTTGTCGTTGATTGCACACAGCGCTTGCAACGTGGTGCGGATGTCGTTGAATGCCATCTCTTGCGCATGCAGGCTGCGGCCCGAGGTTTGCACGTGATATTTCAGCTTCTGTGAGCGCTCGTTCGCCCCGTAGCAATCGCGCATAGCCACAGCCCAGATCCGGCGAGCCACTCTGCCCAAAACGTTGTACTCCGGGTCCATCCCATTCGAGAAAAAGAAGCTCAGATTTGGCGCAAAATCGTCGATCGCAAGGCCCCGCGCCAAGTACGACTCAACATAGGTAAACCCGTTCGCCAACGTAAACGCGAGCTGGCTAATCGGGTTCGCGCCTGCCTCGGCTATGTGATAGCCCGAGATCGATACCGAGTAGAAGTTGCGCACCTCGTGCTGCACAAACCACTCGGCAATATCGGCCATAAGTCCCAGCGAGAACTCGGTCGAAAAGATGCAGGTGTTCTGACCTTGGTCCTCTTTCAAGATGTCGGCCTGCACGGTGCCACGAAGATTCGACAGCACCCATGCGCGCAGTTCCTGCTCCTCTTCAGGGGTAATCGCTCGGCCGTGTTCGGACTCGAACATCTCGACTCGTTGATCGATTGCAGTGTTCAAAAACATGGCGAGCACTGCTGGTGCCGGGCCATTAATGGTCATTGACACACTGGTACTTGGATCGCAGAGATCAAACCCGGAGTACAGCACCTTCATGTCGTCGAGCGTTGCGATTGAGACGCCTGAGTTGCCGATCTTGCCGTAAATATCGGGGCGCTCGGCGGGATCAAAACCGTACAAGGTGACCGAGTCAAATGCAGTGGAGAGACGTGTTGCGGGCAGGCCCTCTGCCAACAAGTGGAACCGCCGATTTGTTCGAGCTGCCCCACCCTCGCCGGCAAACATTCGTGCTGGGTCTTCGCCTTCTCGCTTGAATGGAAACACACCAGCAGTAAAGGGAAAGTAGCCCGGCAGGTTCTCTGAGCGCAGCCAGCGCAACTGCTCACCATGGTCGCTAAAGCGGGGAAGTGAAAGCTTGGGTACCAACGTTCCCGAGAGTGACTCTCGGGTTGCCCGCTCTGGGCCAGTCAGCTTGGCTACTCGCTCAGGCCAGGCCTGCAGCAGGCTGCGGTTCGCGGGGGTCAGCTCGCCTTCGAGTTGCTGTGCGATCTGCTCGAGATCCTCGGTGGGCCGCTCTGCTTGAGCGAGTAGTTCGGCACTGCTCGCAACCTGCTGAACCTGCCGTGCCACTACCGATTGCTGTTGCGTTGCAGCGTGATAAGCGTGCACTTGTTCGACGATTTCGGCCAGATAACGTCCACGAGAACTAGGCAAAATTTCATCTAACCCAGTTGATGCCCGAGTAGAAACTCGCTGCAGGGAACCACCCGGCAAATCCAATCCCTGATCGCCCAGCAGTGCCGCCACGCACTGATACAACGCAGTCACTCCATCATCGTTGAACCGGGATGCCACGGTTCCAAATACGGGTAACTCATCTAGGGGAGTATCAAACGCCTCACGGTTACGCATCATTTGTCGGGCAACATCACGCTGGGCATCCTCGGCCCCGCGGCGCTCAAACTTGTTGATGGCAACAACGTCAGCAAAGTCCAACATGTCGATCTTTTCAAGCTGCGAGGAGGCACCAAACTCTGGAGTCATCACGTACAGCGAAACATCCGAATACGGCAGGATCGCAGCGTCGCCCTGACCAATCCCTGGCGTCTCCACAATCACCAGATCGGCACCCCAAGCTTTGGCGGCCAAGATGATCTGTGCGAGAGATTCGGGAACCTCGCTTTGCGTTGAACGAGTTGCAAGCGATCTAAAAAAGATCTGCTCCGAGTCAATCGCATTCATACGAATCCGGTCACCGAGCAGCGCTCCGCCGCCTCGACGGCGAGTTGGGTCAATAGCTAGAACAGCAATACGAAGCTTGTCTTCTTGGTCCAGTCGGAACCTGCGTAAGAGTTCATCAGTGAGCGAGGACTTGCCCGACCCACCAGTGCCCGTGATGCCAAGAACGGGTACCTGCCGGGCAGTAACGGCACCCTGCAGATGCGCGATTGTTGGCTCCTCAAGCACACCCAACTCAAGGCCAGTAATGATCTGCGCAAGCGCCGTGACAGAACCGGTTTGCAGATGTTCAAGCAACTCCGTCGCCGTGCTGCCGCCGCCCGTGCTCTGGCCGCCCCTGTCACTCAGGAGCATTGGGTCAACATCGCAGTCGCGAATCATGGAGTTGACCATGCCAACCAAGCCAAGTTTCTGGCCATCCTCTGGAGAGAAAATCCGAGTCACACCGTAGGCGTGCAGTTCGGCAATCTCCTCAGAGGTGATCACGCCACCTCCGCCGCCATAGACACGCACATGAGCGCAGCCCACCTGAGCAAGACGGTCAATCAAGTATTTGAAATACTCGATGTGACCGCCTTGATAGGAACTAATCGCGATTCCCTGCACATCCTCTTGAATAGCGGCGTTCACCAACTCATCAACGGAACGGTTATGACCCAAGTGGATCACCTCGGCACCCTGAGATTGCAGAATGCGACGCATGATGTTGATCGACACGTCATGGCCATCGAACAGGCTGGCAGCAGTGATAAATCGAACTGGGTGTGCCGGTATGTGCAGTTCCTCAGTCGTCATCCTCAGCCCATTTCCGTAGCAGTAAGCACTGGGCCACAGACTAGTTGCCGCCCACGCTCAATCAGTCTGCGAGCGCCCACGCTCAATCAGTCTGCGAGCGCCCACGCTCAATGATCCCCTGCCGACGGCGTTCCACCTCATCCAAGTCCCCGCCGCCAGCTTTGTACCATTCGCGGCCAGCGTCGGCCTCGACACCCCAGGCCTGCGCAATCGTTACGAGCGACCCCTCCGCATACGTCTGCAGCAGACGCTTCACGCCGGCGGAATCGTTGGAGCACACATCGGCGGCAAGCTTCAGGCAGAACAGCAGCAACTCCTCGTGTGGAACCACATGGTTGACCAAGCCCCAGTCCAAGGCAGTTGCAGCATCGACATAGTTACCAGTCACCGACATCTCTCGAGCACGGCGCACGCCGATGGCCTGCGGCAACATCACCGTCAAACCCCAGGCCGGCATGATGCCAACTCGAGCATGCGTGTCTGCAAAGCCGGCCCGATCAGAGGCCACCAAAAAGTCGCAGGCAAGCGCAAGTTCTAAACCGCCTGTTACTGCCACTCCGTTGATGGCTCCGATCATCAATTTTCGATGCGGTGGGAACGGGCTAGGCAGACCAGAGTCAACTGCTATTTCGGCTTGGCCAGGCGCTGCAGAAATCTGATCAAACGCCTTCTGCAACTTGCCTGACGCCAAGTCTTTCAGGTCAAGGCCTGCGCAGAACGCCGGATCGCTTCCCGTAAGAATCATCACCTGGACAGCATCGTCAGCCTCGCAGTCACTCACCGCTTTGTAGATGTCCAACATGAGCTCAGCCGAAAGTGCGTTGCGCACTTCCGGCCGATTCAATCGGATGACGGCGACTGAGTCCGCAATTTCAACAGTAACCAAACCCGAGTTGTCTGCCTGTGAATCCATCCCAACGGGATATCACAGATTGGTACCGGTCTGCCGCTAGGTCAGATTGGTGAGTCGCTCATTCTGATCAGAATCTTGCCGGTGTTAGCACCCGTGAACATGGCATTAAGAGCGTCTACCGAAGCTTCCAAACCATCGAAATAGTGCACCTGATAACGCAGGCGTCCGTCCTCAACCCAGGCCTGCAGGTGCTCAGCAATCTCTCCGAACCTTGGCACGTCATCAATGGCCAAGAACCCGGTCATCGTGGCGCGCTGCTGAATCAGGTTGAGGTAGTTCGCTGGCCCTGCCGGTTTGGTGGTCTCGTTGTAGCCCGAGATTGCGCCGCACAGCACCACCCGAGCGTGCATGGCCAAGCGAGCCATCACTGCGTCAAGCACTTCGCCGCCAACATTGTCGAAGAAGACGTCAACTCGTTTTGGGGCGAGTTCCCGCAAGCGGCCGAGCACATCTTCGGTCTTGTAATTGATTGCACCGTCTAGGCCTAGATCGTTGACCAGCCAGTCGCATTTGGCGTCAGACCCGGCAATGCCAATGACGTTGGCACCAGCGATCTTGGCTATCTGCGCGGCAATCGTTCCAGTCGCGCCAGCGGCTGCAGAGACAACCACCGTCTCGCCAGCCTGGACCTTGGCAATCTCGACCATGCCGATATAGGCCGTGCAGCCGGTAGAGCCGTATAGGGCCAAGAAGGCGGCAACATCGAACTCGGGGTCGGCTGTCGACAAGTGCGTGGTGAAGAAGTCATCACGCACGATCGAGAATTCCTCCCAGCCCGCCAACGTCGTCACCACATCTCCGACCTTGTACGCATCACAGTTCGAGGCAACTATGCGCCCAGCGGAGGAGCACCGCACAGGCTCGCCAATGGCAACTGGCGGCAAGTACCCCTTATTCGGGCTCAGCCAAGATCGAACGGTTGCATCCACGCCGAGCACTTCGTTATGCAACAGCGCCTCACCCTCTGCCAATTCATAAAGAGGAACCTGCACAAGTTCAACATCATCCCAAGACAGCAATCCTTCGGGCCGCTGACGCAAGACCACTTGGTTCATCACAGCGGGCAGGTTCACAGCAGGCGGTTGTGCAGGAACTGGTTGGGCAGGATTCTCAGCAGACATGGCACTTACCGTAGCCATAGTTGTGCTCGCAGAAGTCCCTCAGTTCCATCGACTCGGTTGCCGCATAGAATCAGTGCCTGCTGCACAGATTGTTCCGTGCCGCAGCACCCCGCCTTCGTAGCTCAGGGGATAGAGCAACCGCCTCCTAAGCGGTAGGTCGACGGTTCGAATCCGTCCGAGGGCACAACACAATCCCAATATTCAGTGGTCAACACGGCATGCTCCTATGTCACGATGAGGCAATGGAGACTAGGGACAGCAACATCAGCGAGCCGAATAACACCGAACCAAACACCGAGGCCTTTGGCGCAGAACAGGGTGAACTTCCGGATCTGGTTCGGGTGTCACTCTCGGATCGCAAGTTATTACCCATCGGCTCGGCGCCACTGGCCCAACGACAGCTAGTACCGAGCGAGCGGCGCGTTGACTCTGCTCGGGGCGCGATGCTCGGTACCGCTATCGGTGATGCACTCGGTCGCCCCGCCGAAGGTCGACATCCCGCTGGCTTGCGAGGCCAAGAGGAAGCCTTCCGGGACTTCCAAGCTTGGGACGGCTACTACAGCGGCCCAAAGGGCACCATCACCGATGACACCCAGATGACCATGTGCGTGGCTGAGTCGCTCCTTGCCACAAGAGGCCGCATCGACCCCGCGGACCTAGCCAGAAGATTCGTCGACTGGCTGCCATACGGTCGCGGTACGGGACACACCTGTGTAGCTGCGGTCAATCACCTAGAGGCAGGCGAAAACTGGTGGACCGCAGGCGTTGCCTCCGCCGGAAACGGTGCAGCCATGCGAGTCGCTCCCATCGGAATCGCACTTGGAGCAGACACAACACAGCTGTGCCATGACGCTGCACTCTCAGCTCTCATTACGCACGCCGACCCCATGGCAGTCGCTAGTGCAGTCGGCCACGCATGGCTGATCGCTCACCTTGCAGGAGCGAACGCAACGAGTCTTGATCCAACCGCGATCATCAACGAGCTCGCAGCCGCAATCGAAGTGATCGATGACCCCGGCGCATCCGAAAGAGAATGGAACCAACGCCCCGACAAGACCAGCACAGCAATCACCCTGGCCAACCGGGTTCGAGAAATACCAGCATTACTAGGCAAGCCAATCGGCGAAGCCTTCGACTACCTCTACAACGGTGCGTTTGTTCTTGAAACACTCCCCGCTGCGCTGTGGTGTTTCTTCACCTACCAAGACGACCCTGAAGAAGGCGTCATAAGCGCAGTCCTACGCGGCCACGACGCAGACACCGTTGCGTCGATGGCCGCCGCCTACTTCGGTGCGCTGCACGGAGTCGCAGCCTTCCCCGACCGCTGGACCGGCGAGGACCTCGAGTACCAAACCCAACTACTCAACCTTGCCGACCAACTCGCCGCCATCGGACCTGGCCTTGGACGCCTAGAGAATCGACCCTGATCGCCAGGTGCCACTCAGGGCTCTGGGAGTTCCTCTGGATAGACGACCTCGACCTCGGTAATGGCCTTTTTGAAGTCCGATGTGTTGTTCGTGATGAACCGGTCGGCGCCTGCTGCAACCGCCGTCGCAAGATGCACAGCGTCAGCGGCGCGCAGGTTGTGCGCCGCCCCAAGTGCAGCGGCGAGTTCGGCCGTGGCCTCATCCAACGGTCGGAGGTCGAGTCGTCCCAGCAGTGCTGCCAGAGCTTCGACCTCGGACTCAGCGCCATCACGTAGAGGCTTCGACAGCAACTCGGGTATCAGCAGAACCGAACCGATTCCGGCGATTTCACCAGTGCTCGACGTAGCTTCGGCGGGAAAGAGGTAACGGACGCGTCGCCCCAGTGTGTGGCCAGGTACGGCCGCATAGATCAGGACATCGGCATCGAATGCATCCACTGTCATCGGGTGGATCGGCCAGTTGCCAAGTTGGCAACGAGTTCTTCGGCCCGTTCGACGCTCACGGATGGCGCATCAGCGAGACTGCCATTGCGACCCCGATCGAGGATGACTCGAAGGCGCTCGGCTTCTGCAAGTGCTTGGTCAGCACGTCGAACCCGAATCGCATCGGGGCGGACGAGGACTGCAACCTCTCGCCCATGTCGAGTGATGGTGATTTCCTCTCCTGCTATTACGCGGTCAAGGATTTCAGGTAGCGCTGCGCGGGCTTCACTCACTGACATCGTGGACATTCTAAAATTGTACACCGTTGTACATAGACGTACGCCACCTGTCCAAGATGGACCGAGTTAGGAGCGGAAGCCCAGCGTGCTGAGGCCCTGCGCGGACTAAGACGGAGGCCCTTGTTTCGGCCATGGAGGAGAATATTCAGTCACGGGTTCTTTCTACTCTTTACCGTTGCCTCCGGGGTGTCGACCATCACTCTGCGCTCCCGCTGGCAGCTTGTGCGTATGGCGCAATTCCATCTGCCGCTCTTCGGCATCAAGTTCAGACTCGATAGCCATGATCTCTTCGAGTGAGCCCATGGACTTGGGGCCAGTGAAGTGGTTTTTGGCGGAGAGGCTCCATCCGCCGCCCACCAAAATTGCACAGAGCAGCAGAATCGGTCCGGTGAAATTAAACGTCTCTAAGGTGTTCCAAGGGTTGAACACCGGCAGGCAGAAGACCACGGCGATGATCCCAACCCAAATCACTGCCGTCCATCCAATGATGCGAGACCACCGGCCAAGATTCCACGGCCCAGGCACAAACCCAGGGTTGCGAAGGCGAAGGAACACCGGAATCACGTAGCTGATGTACAAGCCAATGACGGCCACGCCAGTCAGGGCGAAAAAGGCCACTGGGTACGCAAGGTCAGTCTGAATGAGCGAGAGCAGTCCGATTGCTGCCGCTAGGCCGATACCAAACCAGACAGAGTTGGTAGGTGTTCGGGTTCGAGGATTCACCCGCGACCAGATTCGCGATCCGGGGAGTCCGCCATCACGACTGAAGGCGTAGATCATGCGCGAATTCGCCGTAACCGATGCCATACCGCAGAAGAACTGCCCAATGGTTGAGATGATCACCAGCAGCTTTCCAAGGGTGCCGACAACACCAAGCAGAAACACATTTGGGCCAGCCAGAATCCCTTTTGCTGCAATCTCGTCATAGGACGCAGCGGGAATGGCCTGAACCATGGCAACACTCAGGATCAGTGCTGCGATTGCGGAGACATAGATCGATCGGACCATGGCTTTGGGTGCTGCAACTGCTGCGTCTTTTGTCTCTTCCGAAACATGCGCTGAAGCGTCGAATCCCGTGATCGTGTACTGAGCCAGCAACAGACCCACTAGTGCCACGTAGATACCAACACCGGGGAACTCCCAACCCGTGCCGTTGCGATACTGCAGCACGTTGCTCATGCCAAGGTTGCCGGGTTCTGAGAAGAGAAAGAGCACCAACACAATGACCGCTACTCCACCCACATGCCACCAGACACTGACGTCACCAAGGACTCTCACCAGGTTGACGCCGAAGGTATTGAGCAGACCGTGGACAACGAGCACCAACAGGTACGTGATGAAGATCGACCAACGGTTGATCTCGATGGTCGGGCTGGTGGCACTTCCGAAGATGTTGATGCTGAGCAGAATGAAGTTCGCGAGTGCAAAGTCCACCGAGGCAATCACACCGATCTGCCCAATCAGGTTGAACCAACCCGTCCACCAAGCCCAGAGTGCCTTTCGCCGGCGAGCCAATGTGGCCGACCAAAAGTACAACCCACCCGCCGTTGGATAGGCAGAGCAGATCTCTGCCATTGAAGATCCAACCACGAGCGAGAAAGTGCCGACCACAACCCAGCACAGTGTGATGACGAGCGGACCACCTGCGTACATCCCGAGCCAGAAAGTGGTGATGGCCCCGGCAAGCACCGAGATGATGGAGAAACTGATGGCAAAGTTCGAGAACGTTCCCAGCTTGCGCCGCAGTTCTTGGGCGTAACCCAACTCATGAAGCCGAGCAACGTCGGCATCCACGGGGTCACCGAGGTCACTAGGTACGTCGTTAGCAAAACCTTCAGACATTGATGCTCACTCCCCTGTCGGCAATATGCCGACTAGAAACCCTAGTTGTTGCGCCCCGCTGCTAGCTGCCTGAGGGTGAATCCCAGGACATGCCGGAGAGGGTCCGCTAAAGGAATTTTTTGTAAATCCCGATAGCAGGCCATGAACTATGAGCGGGCCATCACCATGAAGCGCAGGAAGAATCGGAGTCGGGGGATTGCTCTGCTGGTCGCGCTGGCCTGTGCAGCACAGGTTCTTGTTCTCACAACGGCGGCAACGGCGGCAACCGAACCAACAGCCTGGTCGCTGACTTGGTCAGACGAGTTCAATGCTGCGGCTAACACACGGCCCGACTCCTCACGCTGGGGCTACGACTTGGGCGGTGGCGGATTCGGTAACGCAGAGCGGCAGTTCTACACCGACCGACCCGAAAACGTCTCCACCGACGGCGCCGGAAACCTAGCGATCACCGCCCGGAAAGAAACGCTCGCGGGCAGTAGTTGCTGGTACGGAACCTGTCAATACACATCAGGCCGGGTACTCACCAAGAATAAGTTCACTCAGCGCTACGGGAGATTTGAGTCCCGAATGAAACTGCCCGCCGGTCAAGGCGTATGGCCAGCGTTTTGGATGCAAGGCGACGCCTCAGGCTCTGCAGGGACGGCTTGGCCAGGCCGGGGTGAGCTCGACATTATGGAAAACGTCGGGTACGAGCCCACTTCAGTACACGGCAGCCTGCATGGCCCCGGTTACTCGGGCGGCTCTGCGATCAGCAAGAGATACACACTTCCCGGTGGCGCCAAGTTCTCTGACGCGTTCCACACATTTTCAGTTGAGTGGGCACCCAATGAAGTCCGCTGGTATGTCGACGACGTGCTCTATCAGACCCGCACTCCGGCTGATCTACCGGCTGGCACACCCTGGGTGTTTGATCACCCCTTCTACATCCTGATGAACTTTGCCGTCGGCGGGCAGTGGCCCGGCGACCCGTCAGCGAGCACTGCCTTCCCGCAGTCACTGCTGGTGGACTACGTGCGTGTCTACACGTCAACCACAACCACTGTTCCGCCAACCACCGTTCCGCCAACCACTACAACTGTTCCGCCAACCACTACAACAACGTTGCCGGCAGCGCCGGTTCGGAGTGCGCTGTCACGCATCGAGGCCGAGTCATTTGATGCGCAGTCTGGTGTTGCGAAGGAAGCAACTACCGACACCGGCGGTGGCCAAAATATCGGTTGGATCGCGAACGGCGACTCGGTCACCTACCGCAACTTAAACTTTGGCACTACTGGAGTCAGCACGGTGACGGCACGCGTCGCATCCGGTGCGGCAACCGGGGTGACAGGCACTGCCGAGTTCCACTTGGACTCTGCGAGCGGCCCAATCATTGGCGCCCTTGCGCTCAGCCCCACCGGCGGATGGCAGACCTGGGCTACCAAGTTGGCCACAGTCACCGGAGCCGTTGGCGTCCACGATCTAGTTGTCGTGTTTCGCAGCAGCCAGCCAGCAGATTTCACCAACTTGAACTGGCTCTCGTTCACCGCACCGCCCCCACCAACCACAACCACTGTTCCGCCAACCACTACAACAACTCTGCCGGTAACGCCGGTCCGCAGTGCACTGTCACGCATCGAGGCCGAGTCATTTGATGCGCAGTCTGGTGTCGCAAAGGAAGCAACTACCGACACCGGTGGCGGCCAAAATATCGGTTGGATCGCGAACGGCGACTCGGTCACCTACCGCAACGTGGACTTCGGTAGTTCTGGAGTCAGCGGAGTGACTGCACGCGTCGCATCCGCCGCAGCGGCCGGGGTTACAGGCACTGCCGAGCTCCACTTGGACTCTGCCAGCGGCCCGATCATTGGCACGCTTTCACTCACCCCAACTGGCGGGTGGCAGACCTGGGCTACCAAGTCGGCCACGGTCACCGGAGCCGTTGGTGTACACGATCTTGTTGCAGTGTTTCGAAGCAATCAGCCAGCAGATTTCACCAACTTGAACTGGCTCTCGTTCACTGCGCCGCCACCAAGCACAACAACCACAGTCCCGCCAACCACAGTCCCGCCAACCACAGTCCC
>ERZ888423.1863-NODE-1863-length-17067-cov-26.428933_pt1 | contig 17067 bp, 1 predicted proteins | sample MGYA00520523_ERZ888423 | MGnify/ENA primary metagenome ERZ888423 (study PRJEB32303, sample SAMEA104408611) | aquatic metagenome | biome: Brackish water; feature: Pelagic; material: water | place: Baltic Sea | collected 2014-06-08T10:24:00 | depth 30,27 m ...
GATCTATGTCGAGTTTATAAAGACGTAACAATTTTATATTGAAAGTATAGAGCTTACCTTAAAGCACAATTTAGGGAATATGCTTATAATACAAAAACTCTCACTAGATCTCTCCGTAGAGACTAGAAGCTAATCTTACAACTACAGTTAACGCGGGCGTCCCCTAACACTATCTGTGGTTGTCTTAAACTCTGTTATAAAGAGAAAACTAAACACGATTCTCGCCACACAATCATGTTTACGGTAAATACAATACAAACTCTATTTTACTTTTCTTCGGGCGGACAAAGCGGGTCGGGCGGACGGCCGGAACCGGAACTGCCGGAATTAGCGGGGAAGCGTAGTTTCAGGGCAAATAGGCTGGGGCCGTATTTTAGCGCTCCCACTTCGACTGCTCGTTAGCTTGGTGCGAGTTCGCACTGTAGTCAACACCGTGACTATAACTCACTGGTCACGTCGATATACAAATTCATAAAATGAGGGCACCAGTCATCATGCACTGCATGCCTTCGGGATATAACCAGGTATGTCGAACGCTGGTCTTCCCATTATACAATCACGTAAGCTCATGTAATTCTTACCAAACTGTTGGTCATCAGTGACCACCTGTCTCGGCCACTGGCTGCGTGCTACCCCACCTTTCATAGGGGCGCAACTGTATGCAATTGTCTTGCCATTGGGTGTCTTATAAGAGGACACACCACCAACAGTCTTGGTCTTCTTCTGATGGTTAGCCACCATCACATCGAAGGGCACTCGGCCCATCAATGTCTCCCGGCATCGTTCAAAATCATTCTTGCCCAAGCTCTTGGTAAAAACATCACTAACTTGATGTTCCGTCCAAACAGAAACTAGGGTGCATTCGGGGGGTTGCCCCACGCCATTCTCATCAGGCTGACTTTGACATGCCTCACGCACATTCATCCATTTAGTACCAATGTGCTTAGACCTGGCCTTGTGCACCGTCCGTGTAGAACAGGCCACCACAGCCGCATTATCCTCCATGACTTTAGTGGGTCCAGTGCGACGTAGTCCAACAAATTCAAGTAATTTGTGCACGAATCGAATTGCACTGATGCATTTAGAGGCAGCTACCCACTCGCTCTCCATAGTGCTCAGAGTCACAAGCGACTGGAGCTTGCATTCAAACTCAATTGGAGACCCACCAAACCAAACCACAAAACCACTTGTGGATCGAAAAGTGATGGGACAGTCACCAAATGCAGCATCAACCGATGCCGTCAAGTGCTTGTCATGAATGTGCCCATCTTCGTCAACAGTTGCTGTCACCAACGTCTCTTGGGCCAGCATGTTCTGCTGAGAATAGTGTAGACCCAACTCTTTTGTCTTCACCATATACATCAGCAAGTGTCTCATTGCCTTGTAATGCCAAAGTTCTGCCCGGGACATGGCCCGAGACAGCAACGATACGGCATAAGCAATGTCGGGTCTAGTATGAACCATCGCATGGATCACAGACCCTACAAGAGTAGGAAAGCTGAACTCAGCTGCCCACTTCTTGAGACCTTCATCTTCGTCAATACCAACTTCCAACTGCTTCCTCAACTGTTCCACTGAGTGAACAGCAGGCAGTGGAGTGTCGTAGCGACCCCTTCTGGCAGTGGCATGATAACTGTCGTCATCCAACTTGAACCGCTTGCCTAGCGAACCAATGTATTCTGTTTGATTCACATCCATAACTTTCATGCCCTTTTCATCTACACTATGCACGTAGTGCATCCCCAAGTAGGTAGACACCTCTCCTTCAAACGTCATTTTGAAATGGTCTCGGTGGAGGGTCTCAATGACCTTACGGATCTTGGTCACGTCCTTGCCGCCCCACTTGACATCGTCTACAAAGGCCTCGACCACTATCTCGTCACCCTCGTCATCAACACGACGCAAGATGCATGGGTCATCGCGGAATGGCCTGAAACCATACTGCCTCAGGGTCTTAGTCAAAAGCTTCATCCACGCTTGCGGAGAATTGCGAAGACCATAGAGCATCTTGTTACACTTGAACACATATCCTCGAGGCGCAACACCTGGTGGTGGTCGCACAAAGATCTTCTTCTTACCAACTGATGATGCTATGAATGCAGACGAGACATCACTGCTCAGTATCATAAAGCCTTGCCGCACACAGTAGGCATCAAAGAATCGGTTGATCGATGGTCCTGCCGTTGGTGAGAAATTGGCAAAGGGATCTTCCTCCGGCTTCTCAAAGTTGCCACCAGCAACCAGCCGTGCCTTGACCTTCGAGAACTTGGGCGGTGTATCAGCAGTCCATTTATCCGTGAACACAAAGTGACTTGGAAGGGCACCGACAATCTTAACATCAGGATGGTCTTCACGGATCAAGTCAAAACAACCCATGTCATTTAAGGTGTTCAACTCCTTGTACACAGCTTCCTTCCAATGTGGTGAGTACTTGGGATCCGTCATCGCCTTCTTTGAACCTTTGGGCACATGCAGTGGGATCAGACCACCAACCTGTTGACTGATGTCGCGCATTCCTGCGGTTGTTGGCACACCTCTGCTCAACGCCACACCATCAGCCACTGCTGCCTTGCAAGACTCATGCCAGTGGGATACAGCTCTCTTCACATGATGCGAGGGACGAATGTTTCCTTGTGAGTCCACATAGGTCCCGTTCATTCTGTACCCCACGAGTTCATCAATAGTTGGAAGATCAACCACTTTCTTAGCCCCTGGGATGGGGCAAGATCTATGCTTCACATTTGACTCGCGTAGTGGTGTATCGAACTCCACACCCTTTGGGACACTTCGAAACATAGCAGCATCACCACACACGATGTGACTGCGTAAGCGAGTCTTCTTGCCATTAACTCCCAGCACATTGAACGAGGTAGGACCCGTTTCAGCAACCTTTCCCCAACAGTGAAAGGCATCCGTTTCATGGACAAGATCTGGATCCACAGAGTGTCCCCCGGGATCGCTAGCATCATTGGGCAGCACCATCCAATCGAACTCCTTCTCCTCAAAGAGGGGATACACCTTAACCGATTGTCCAAAGAACTGAACCTTATGAGTTGACGGTTGACGTCGCGTCGTGCGAGTACTTCTGGGCGAAGACTTCTCTGTCAGTAACTGCTTCTCATCTTCTGGTCGCTCACTCTCATCTTGACCAGGAACGGTGGATAGTCCCGAACCCTTCAGGTCATACATGAAGTCGGCCCAGGAATAAAGTTTCTCCTGCCCTGCCGTTGGCCCCGGAACTTTCACCAAGGGTTTGTTCTTGGCACCAAACAAATCACTGATTCTCCGTCCACTAACGACCTGCCGGCGATCACGAATGTACTTCGCAGTTGCCTTTGCCCAGTCCACTCCTAACGTAACCACATTCCCTGGGTAGGTTGACACCCCTCCAGCATCAGTTAAATCAAAAGCATGCCTTTGCAAGTCGTAGTCTGGTTGCTCAGCCTCCGCAGAGCTCCCACTATCTCCAGACTTTCCTTTCTTGGACACTGGCTTCTTCTCATCACAATCATGGTCACCGATCTTGCTACTATCGAATGTTAACCCATCATGATCAAAACCTTCAGGCAGTTCACTGCCTAACGGAAACTCTGCCTTAGTGTTGCCCATCTTTTCTGACGCCATTCCGGGCCACAGCACTCTAGGCCACAATTGGCACCTCCACGAGCGTACTTTCAGCTCTGCTTGCCACTTAGGGTCTTCGATCACCATATGGCTCATGTCAATATGCTCCTGTGGATCTCTAGACCTCTCATAAAACGTTGCATGGATCGTCCTCACTGTACGTCCCGTTGCCGGATTGAGAAAGATCCACGACTTCTCTGCGGTATCATAACCAATGGTAATACCGAGAAACGCGGTGTTATCCAGCTTCGTCCTATACCGATCTTGCTTGTGACAAAACGCGATCGAACCAGGCTGTCTGAAGTACGACACAACCGGTTTAAGTCCCGTCATTAAGCTGTAAGGGACAGCCTTGAGACTCCCATTGTACGACCTGTTAAGGACGTGAGTCACCATAGACATCACACTCGACCAGAATACCTTCTTGAGGTTGGCATCGATCAAGCAGCATCGGGTGAAGGTTACAAGCTTCTTGATGGCTGCCTCAGCCCTTCCGTCATTGACATACGCCGGGACCATGTCCAACTCGACACCATGCCGGGTCAACATGCTCTTCATTTCGACATTGTCGAATTCGGTGCCACGATCACACCGTATCTTTCGTAGTCCTGACACTGAATTTTCCAGTTCCTTGAGTTGGGTAATCGTGTCCCACCGTTCCATTCCTTTCTTGTAAGAGTCTGTTCCTACCTCAGACTCTCCAATCTTTTCCAACGCCATCTTGCGCAAGTCGCGATTTGTTTTGAGCTTATGGTATGGCTCAACTACAGTCGAGATAAACTTGTCCAATAGTTTGTACAGATCCCTCTTGTCCTTCAGTGGAATGGTCCACATCATTGAGGTAGCCCTGTCTACAATCACTAGGAAGTGAGTGTTTCCATACAGGTCAGGAGCATCCATCTCACAGCAGTCCAGGTGAAGCTGCTCAAGGGGGTAGTACACTCCATCCTTAGTGTCTTTCATGTCTCCCTTGACCTTCATCATCTTTTGCTGATCGGCATGAGTGATAGGGCCAACATGTGCCCTTGTCGACTTGCCAAGCGCGCAGCTTAAGCACTTGTCCTTGTTGGTGTACGTCCGCAACACTGGCATCCCTACCACAAGGTTGTCCTTCTGCATCTTCAGCAACACTTTTCTCGGTTGATGAATCATACGGGTATGCCATAGATCCACATCGTTGGACAAGTAGCCCACTTGCTTTGGACGCTCAGACAGTGACTCCTCTGGATCTATGCCTGCGTTATCCACAGTGTGCATCCTCAGCGCCAGGTAGCCAGAAGAGCTCACATACAACGGTATCTCAACTCCTTCTGGTGTCAGGCAGAATGGATGATCGCCGAACCAGAACTGATAGCCCATTTTGCGCATGACCGGGACTGAAGCCAGATTGTCACGCATGGTCCCTGTCATATGACCAGTGAAGCCTAAATTTATAGACCTCATCCCACCTTTCGTATCTTTCACTCCCCCAATGGCCTCTCCTGTCTTCTTACATGACGATTCTGCGCCATTAAACGATACCACTGGCAGTGGGATGTCAAATGGTCTAGGTATCAATGACAACTGATTGATCACGCTAACTTCGGCACCTGAGTCCAACACTACCATGATGGACCCATCAATAGCTTCAGTCCTAGTGCTCATCTCAGGCCAAGGCAGTCCCTCCTCTGCACCTTTTATTGGCCTAGACTTACGCTCATACCTCCTTTCGTGGCTGACTCGCTTCCACTTGGTCTTGCGTTGACCCGGTCGAGTGATGTTCTCCAGGTTCGCAACCACTGGGAATTTTAGCTGTGAAGAGTCGCCAGCTGCAACCGGCCGCTCTTGACCGAGAACCATCACCCTCGGCGAACACCCATCATAAGCTTCATTCATGGCCTTCTGGAGACCAACAAAGTCTTCCATACCATAGCTTGGTTCATCATGCAGTTCAGCATCAATGTACTCCTGGATGTTGCCGGCCTCACACCCCTCAGTCCCCGCATAAAACTTGTCCACATCCTCCCAGTCCTCCTGGAAAGAGTTCAAGCTCGTGTCGTCGGGAACACTCACTTGTTCTTCATCAGGTGAATGGTGCGTTCCGTCGTTTTTGTAGCATGGAGCGGCAAGCCAAGCCTCCGATGCCACTGATGGAGCCAAGTACTGAAGCAATTGCTCCGGCGTTGACTCACTGGTAACGTGAAAAGTAGGACGTTTACCGCCAAACAATTTCTTCCTTCCACGATCATACGGTAACCCCTTAGGCTGAACCTCACTGCTCATGAAGTTGGTGAGCACACTAAGAGTTACAAGATGTAAAGTCTCAATCTTGAGTTTCTCATCCATATCGTAGATGAACTGGTCAGCTTGCTTGTCGTGGTTTCCATTCCCACCACCAAGCTCCATCCATGGTGCCCACTCTTTTGCAGACCGGTCTTTCATCCACGGTTGCCACCACTTAGGCGTTTTCTTCAACTGCGCCTGCCCATTCTCATCGCCAGGCATCGGTCCTTGACCGCGTCGAGTTCCATCATCACTGCGCTTCCGTTTCCCAGTTTGATTATGGCCGCGGCCTCCGCCTTTGCCACCCTTGCGTGACCAACTTGGGTGATAAGAACCCTTGCCATAAGAACCCTTGCCACCTCGAGGTGGGGCACCGCCACCACCTGACCTGTCATGGCCACCACGAGAGGGACCGCCCCCTTTTCCTTTTCCTTTTCCTTTTCCTTTTCCTTTCCTCTTCGGGATGCTTGATAGTGGACAAGACTGTTCCCGCAGAGCCTTCTGGAGGAGTTCAAGTGTGGTTTTATTGTCCCTGACGAGACATCGTCCTTCACCAGAACTAATGAAATCGGCAGTGTCTTCTGCAATTCTTTGCTTCATCAAGCAACCATCCGAGTTATGCGAGAAGTTTTGGCAGTAGGCACAATACCTCCGAATGTCGTAGTGTGCGAAAGGAATGGGTCCATCGTCGGATGTCCATGGGTGTGGGTTCTTACCAAGTGGGATCATATTCTCAACCTGAAAGCGCTTCGGACGACTTTCTAGAGGACACCGGTACTGAGTGGGCACCTTATCATCAAACTCTATCTGACTCTTGTGACCAGCACCAACCACATTGAGCGCCTTGCCAAGACGTACCCCAGTGTGATTGCACGTGAGATAAACCACACACTTGGATTCGTGTTTCCCAGCGTCCATGTCCTGCGTTGAATCACCATAACCCACCGCGATCGGTGGGTCATTCTGTACCTGCTCACACACCTTGCATAGTGAGAATAGAGCAGGTCTGTCACAGAACTGTACTTGTAGTACTTGGGCTGACAGTGGTAGACCAACACCAAGTTTTTGGAAGCATTGGTAGTGATCAGAGTTCTCCCCTTGATCAACATGAGTACGATTCCATGAATCGCATTGGACCTCTGGTCCACAAGGCTTGCCTGGACGAGTGCATCGGAAGCAAGGTACCATACCCCTATGCTCCTCTTGGTCATAGTGAGCCATCTGTGCTAGGCACACCAATAACTCTGCCTCCGACAGATCCTCACTCACTGATTTCAGCAGTGTCTCGTTCGCTCCTCTTCTTCCGTCATCATCTGGTGGAGGACAAGGTTCGAGCTGGTCTACTCGGAATTTTCCCGCTTGTTCAGTAGTGGGCACATCAATGATAATCACTTCCTCACAGTCAACACCAAGTCGTCTCCTCAGAAGATTCACCTTGGGGACACCACCGGAGGTGAATCTCTTGGTCCCTCGGCCTCCATGGGTCGAGCCTTTCCCCGTTTTGTCACCCGAACCCGGGTTCACTGAAACGGTGCTCTTCATTCCATGCGCAGAGTTCATCCTTTCAGTGACCAAATCCAACTTTCTCTGGGTGGCTTCATGGCGAGCTTGTTCACCTGTTCTCCATTCATTGTCAACATCCTGCAACGCCTCCTGCAGATGGAGAGAACCCTTGACTTGCTTGACCTTGCTCTCGAGCAGATCCACGATACTATTCATCCTCGGGGTTTCCTCGATATGAGGCCCGAAATCGGTGACCGATAGACCATAAATCAGTGACGTCGTGATAGACATGGCCATCTTGAGGTCGGGATGAGAAGGGGAGCTGGGCATCTTCGCCTTAAGCATTCGATAGATATGGTACTTAGTGGCTTTACTCCTCTCATTCTGAGCTTCTAGAGTGATCGTGGTCAACTTACGAACTCCATAGTTTGGTTCGCGAAGTTCTTGTTCACGTGTCAACGCTCCAAGTGACTGACGTAGGGACTTAGCAAGCCCGAACACCTTTACCATACACATGTGGTGGTCATGATCGGCAGTGAACCGTCCCTTTTCCCAGTGGACAAGTTCTGTTACCATGGCAGATCCCAACAGGTCCAGGATTCCAATCATGTAGGCGTGTTCGACTTGATCAGTGATCACACACCGCTCAGTTGGCTCCACCAAAATTTCCGGGGTGAAATTATGGTAGTAGTACTCGTGGAGCTTCAAGCTGTAGTACTCCCGGAGAGCTTCCTTGCCCATGGTCAGAACAGTCTCGTGCCTCACTTTATCATTCAGTGTAGCATACTCCACCTTGGCCACATCTATTTCTCTGAGATGCACAATCAACATCCTCAGAATGTGGATAGACACCTTATCAACGTGTGCCACCCAGCCAAGAACACTCGCATCAGATCTCGTGTTGACCAATTCTGTCAAGTGCTTTCTCTTGTCGAGGAACCTTCCTAGAGCATTTAATGACTGATCTTTCATCAACACCGTGGTGGGCGTTCCACCGTTCTGATCACCGCTCAATACCGAATAACAGTGGAGTATTGTTTTCTCAAGTATAAGTGGGGTGACCATAAACCGCAATGGGCTGACTTCCTCGATCATCTTCACACTCAGTTTGGAGCAGATGTTCTTAACAGGAACACCATGTACGACATGTGCCCTCGCGCTATGTCGCTCCATAAGCAGTATCAAGGCATTGTGAAGAGGAACGACTTGTTTCAAAGTGTCCACGTATGTCTCAACACACGATACCGAGGTCATATTCAACCGATTGTCAGAGTGATCAGTTGAACCCTTCCAACCCCGGACTGAACTCAAGTCACTGACCAACTGTTTGCGAGCCGCCTCAGCGTATGATTTGGTCGTTGACGTTGCTCCAACCCAGCCTTCTAGCTCACCGTATCCCAGGGGATCACTGGTTGGAGTAAATAGTTGGGTTACTGCATTCTTCACACTGTGTACAGATTCTTGGACTGACTTCACAAGTAGAGACCATGGAGTCGCAACGTCGGTCCCAACCTCCTCCATCACTTGTTCGATCGTACCTGAGATAGAGTCAAGCGGAAACACGTCCGAAGACTGTTCCCCTTTCCCATACTTCGTATGCAGGTGCTCTATTACAAGATCTTCGGTTTGACTTTCCATTCCCAATAGACATGAAAGTGTGCTATTGTTGACGTCTTCAGCGTCAACTTTCCAAACAGCTTCCTGTTTACACAAGTTAAGAGGTCTTGGCACTTGTTTAGGTCGTTCTGGCATCCTCTTCTTCTTGATCTTAGCTGTCCGATTACCCACCTTCACTTGTGGGTAACGGCACCAGTAACTTTTCTCTTCGTAACCATTCAACACTGTTTTGACAGTGAGCCACATGGTTCCTTCAAATTCCTCGGTCATCTCTGGGAACTTACAATCGTTGCTTTTGTTCAGAACATAGACATACTTCTCACCCTGCTTCACATTAACTTCACATTCGTTCAAGTTCCAGCCTGGAACTTTCCCTTCATGCAACATTGCTCGAACAGCATGATGCATCTTTCCTTCTTCACACTTAGTATTGAACTGAACTGCCAAACATTTGTGCTTAGTGAGGCAGTCACACCGTGTCGTACCCTGCTCAAGTACACTCGCGCAGTACTTGCATGCCTGCGAGGGCAATGACACCCACGTAACTGGCGGACAACACTTCTTTGTTATAGCGGTGGCACCGCTACTTGCAGGATTTTGAAGAGATTCATTTTGAGGGGGTTCATTGTTATCAAGTGAACTGAGAATCTCCTCGCCACCGTCTGCACCACTTAACAAGTCATCAAGGTCAGATTGGTCCGTCTCCCCCCCCAAACCAGAACCGCTGTTGAGCGTCACAGAGCTGCTCCCACTATTGTGGTTGTGATTGACATCACCACTGTTCTGCTTTTGCTCGCCCTGATTGTCAGGAGCGCGACAGTCCATCCCACCCTCCAGCTTGTTGAGTGGGACTCCTACGTACACTGTCATGCGTGATGGGTCAGCCTCGCTGGTGCACGTCGCAGCCACCTTGTTCCAGAACGGTACATCCGGAGAGAGATACCCAATATCAATCCCAAACGTGACAGGATTGTCCTTTTGGCTAGTAGTCCACCTCTCTGTGCAGGCAGTCGCAGTGACAAGCAACGAGCCCGTCTTGCGACAGCCCGGAAGTAGGGACAGGTATTCGGCTTCAATGCCACCAGCGAGAGCAACATCACGAATCTCTCCACTAGTCATGTCCTTTCCTCCATTGACTTCAATAGTGACCGGATCGAACTGTACCACTGAGTGAGGCAATGGTTGTACCTTAACAGTGAGACGACGCGACCTCGAGTACCACTCGTCCGTTGTCAGGTTCATACATGTCGCAACATGTCCTGACTCCTCATCAGACTCCTCATCTGACAAGGAATCGTTTTCACTGTCACTGTCGGAGTCACTAGCACCTTCGAACCCATCCTTATATATACTCACATCTGCGCAGACTCCTTGCACCGCGTTCATTCCACTTTTCGAGTGGTACGGTTTGCCATGAGAGGCATCGGAATCGCTCTTCATCTTGGCAATAGCTGAGGCCCATGCCCCTTCTTCTTTCTGCAAAGACTCATCGGTGTACTTCTTGAAGTTTGGATCCTCAGTGTCTACCATCCGTTGACCCTTGGCTTGGTTGACCATAGATCCCGTGGGTGTAGCATTGGATGGAGTTGTCATGCTGCCCTCCTGATCCACTTGAGACTCGACCACCGATGTATGATCGTTGTCATCACCGTCCTCAATTTCTTCCACAAGAAAAGTTGGATCGACAACTCCCACTGATGGTTGAGTACCCCGACTCTCATAAGCCACCTCCTCAGCCAGGCGTTCACCTTCCGCAAGTGACGAATAGTAATTTGCGGTGGCCAACCCACTGAAGGTGACCCTTCGAGCGGTGGAGTCCTTGTCCTTCCGTTTGGCTTGGAGCAAAGACAACGAGTTGGTTTGCTGAGATGTAGCAGCAGATGGACCTTTCTCTTGGCTCGAAGCAGCAGGTTGACCTTTGCCTCGACCTCTTCCTCGTCCGTTGCTACGACCTCCTCCACGCCCACGGCCTCTTCCTCGTCCGTTGCCACGACCTCCTCCGGCTCCACCTGCAGAACCCTTAAGCGCTGCGGGTTTCTTCCAGGTTTTCACCCAGTCATGAGTAGCAGGGGGAGTAACGGTGTTGCGATTTCTAAGAGCTCCCTTCATCTCGAGAAATCCCTTCTTGAACCATTCGGCTGCCTTGGTGACGTCCGACTCACAGATCGCATGATCAGTAGACAAGCATCTGCAACATGGTGATTGTCTCATACCAAATGGGAAACATTGCGGAAGTGACCGAAGTCCCCCGTGTTGCATTGCACACACAAGGCCGTTCTGAATACACTGAATGTACTCCCAGGGACTCATATCCACTGTCTTGTAGTTGAGCTCAGGATCCGGGGACTCATTCGCCAGATTGTTGATTTGAGCCGAAACCATCGCACTCGGCAGGCAATACTGATCTACAGTACCGTGGAGCGGTACATAAGAATTGCCGCCCTCAAACACTCCATTTACATTCACAGTCGCATACTGCTGATCGGCGGTGATTTGATTCACTTGACGTTTGGTAGAATCATTGGACCGAGTTCCACCGCCCCTTCCACCATTGGAGGTGCGACCTCCCTTTCGACCACCTCTGCCCCTGCCAGCGCCTTGACCACGACCACTGTTCGGAGCGTTGGACCTTTTGGTCGGGTCTTTGTACCCCTTCAAGGCTTTGGTCCTAGCGATTTCAAACTTGAGTTCATCAACTCGTTCCCCCACATCAGTGCTCGTAACCAATGTTGTCTTTTCAAGGTTAGTGAAAGTCACAAAAGCGAAAACTGGATAGTTAACAGCCCTGATGTGCAACGTCAAGTCCTCCGGATCGTCGGACGCATACTGGATGTTGACCTGAGCTACGTGCTGAGCTTCGAACTCTACCAGTTTGGCCAACGCTTTCCGATATTCCGCCACCACAGGTTTAAACCATTTTCCTTTTCCTCCTTCTAGAAAGGCAACAAATTCCTGTAGTTTTATGCGGAAGTTGATCATAACTTGTGTACCAGGGCTCGACCCAGTGTACTGCTGGTCCCCTAGACCGATGGCACGGAAGACCAACTCATAGTACGCATACAAGTGATCAGCAAGTTTCCGATCTGGCTTATCCTTCAATGAGAAGTTCTTCACACTAGCGACAGCATCCTTCAGAGTTGGAGCATACGTTTTTGATCTCTGACCAATATGACCCAGGACCATAACCAACTCCCGAACAAGAAGGTCTGATTGCATGCCTGGAAGCGACGACACACCATCGCCGCCCTCGAGTGCTTCCCGAGCAATATTATCAAAATCTCGCAGGTTCTCTTTCTTGTACAACCTCAGCATGTAGGTCACAAACTCAGTCATATGATGATGCACTGCATGAGCGAATGCCCGTACTCCATTCTTTTCGTCACAGATGTTGCGACACAACGTCTTATACTTCAGTTTGTTCTGCTTCATCAGCTGTTCGGCTTGAAGTTCAAGGCTATCAAGTGCTGTTTGGGTCATAACCATGCACATACGAATGTGAGCTGGGATTTTGATGAAAGCTGCGAAGTTATCACTGTCCCACTTGGCCGCAGTTGAGAAGAGATGCTCAGGTACCGTGAAGGCATAAGCAATACTCTTGCCATGATCATCTTTGGCCATCAACTTTGCAAAAGTTGACTCAATCATTCGAGATTGATCCTTCACATTAAGTCGTGTGTGATGCTTTAACCAGTACTCAACAGCAAGCATTGGGCTGCACACCTGCGTGATCGTTTCATTGCCTGTACGCTGGATAATATTATCCTTCGACTGAGCAATGTAACACATCCACTCTTCCAGCTCACTCTGGCTGATGAGAGAACGTTCTTGTCGGGCATAGGCCAACGGTGCATACCCATTCAGAGCTTGATCACTGCTGGGTGCAGGATCTTTGCGCCTGCCAACTTGAAGCATGCGTGTCTCCTCACTGAGCCTAACCCTCGGATCCATGGAATCCGCATCAAAAGTATCATTCTGGTCACCATCATCATCACCGCCATCATCTCCATCGTAACCAGCGAAACTGGGGCGCTCAGACCCTCCATCATCATAATCGTCGTATGGGTTAGTACTGTGCGATGAACTTGTACCACTGTGCGTTGAATCAGGTTCAGAGGGTGGTCCTCCACCACCTGCAGCAAACATCATACCAATCTTGCTTGCCAGCCTCGCTCGTTCTGATCCACCTGCTTGGATCCTCTCACTGTATTCCTTTACAAGCTTGCTGTTCCCTGTATCGTTGTTTGGGAACACAATGGAAAGCTGATCCAGGAGCTCAGTGTGTTCGTCAACGATCTGACATTGCCACAACATATCCATAGTGGCACCCACTACATCATCTGCTCCAGCGAGGTAGTATAGCCGTTGCATCTGCTCAATCTTTGAATGCCCATTGGCTACTGAGCGATGAAATTGCTCAAGTCTTTCCAAATAGGATGACAGTGCATGCCGCACCAACCGTGGTATGCAATTCATGGTGTGCGATTGGTTACTCCCACTGGTGTGAAACTCGTGGCATTGAGTACCAAGACCAATAGCCTCAACCAACTGAGTCACAGTTGCATCATTCCTACTGTTCTGCTCAGCAGTAGTGAATTGTACTAGCTCCCGCATGCTTTTGTCACGACCCAAGACCGTTTTGTGGACGTAGTTAGTTGTCTGACTCTGGGTGTTGAAATGGTTAACGTACCATCCTTCAACAACTCGGAGCATGTTGTCAAATCCTGTTTCATTGATTGCCACTCCAGTGAACCGCCCTTCACGATCATCTCTGCATTGACCAGTATTGCGGAACTCAGTGGCACGCGCAGAAGTCCAGAAACGATAATGCGCATCACCAGAAGTCTCAGCATCAAAGGTACCCAAGCCACGCAGGCTGCACGCTTCGGAACAGCACGTCAGCCCATACTGAACCACTGCACCATCCAACATACATCCCTTGTTCATGAGTCCACCTTCGCACAGGGTCTCCCCCCCCAGACCAACATCTCCCCAACTCCATTGAGCAAGGACTTGACTTGGTTCAGCAACATAGTATTCCAGTTCGTGCCAACCATGCTCAAGGTATACATCCTTGACTTTCTCCCACGCTGAGTTCAACAGCATTTCCATACTGTTCATTGCCGAGTGGACCCAGGCTTCCAGAGGCACGTCATGTACCAACTTCATCGATCGCAGTTGATAATCCGACTTCGTAGTCGTGTTTGGAAATTTCACTGGCATAGTTCTCACTTCAGTGCCTTCCTTGCTTGCAAGCCACTGAGTGACCTGATCACGTAACGAAACGAACACCATTGTCAACTCGAAGTGATGCTCATCATCCATCCATTCCACCACAGTGTCTCTAACCGCTTTGTCACTGTGACTCTGACGGTAGCAGAATAACTTGAACGCCTGAGTAGAGAATCGCTGAACAAGTGAGGCAAGTCGCACTCGAATAGGCCGAGTTTTCTCCCGAACGCCACCAAGGTATATCGCTGCGACGTACTTAGTCAGGTCGCGCATCACCCTGGGGAAGACATCACTTGCCTGCACTAACATCTTGGCAGGAGCGTAGCGATCAAGTTCTAGCTCATTGTCGTCTGAGTTCACAGGCAAGCGTTTTACCAGAGCTTCCAAGTGTGCTGGTAGTTGCATCACTTCGAGAAGCCTCTTCACAGGATCACATACGTGACCACAGTCTGCGGTGAGTTGACCAGGGTCGATCACAACCGCTTCGTCAGTGATGTGGCTCTGATTCTTAAGTCGTAGAGATACCAACTCCTTCATGGTGGGGTCCAACCACGGAAGGTTTTCATCAACAACCTTCTTGACAAGATTATCAACCTGAGCATCTTTGGTCTTGTGATCCAAGTCGTGCTCGGTGCAAAAGTCGACCATTTCATTGATCAAAGCATCAGCATTGTCAGTAAAAGTAGTACTGTTGGATGGATCACCATCCTCCATGGTGGCACCAGCTTCAATGTTGACGACAGCTTCACGGAGTCGCCTAGCCTGGTGGCTCTCCCCATCGTCCACGATGGGTGACTCTTGTTCGACGGAACCACTTGTGGCTACAGTGGTGAGGGCCACACGACGCTTGGGACCCGTGTGATTGGTTCTCTTGTGCAGAGCACTGGCCGTTTGTAAAGGTTGGGTGGAATGAATACCATCATCACCACCACGGACGATAGGTGAGCATTCCTCAGTGGAAGCAGCTAACGCTGCCGGGGTAGATACAGTAGTGCCCGACATCCGTGCCACCGCTGAATCACCAGTGCGGAGCTGCGATGGGGTAACACCAGTGGTGTTCATGATTGCTGCCTGGGTCCTAGTACCACTCAGGACCTGCGTCATTCCCATAGCAACAGGTGAATGCACCTTATTCACTGCTTGCTCACTCTCCTTCAATGATAGGGCAGTAAGCCCTACCAGTAAGCTCCTCAAACCAATACCGTCGGGATCACGGATCGCATCATTCACCGGAATGACTTCATCCAAAGTTGCATTCACAATATGCTTGTGTGTGCAGTAATCCTTTGTTGCTTCTCGGACACACTCAACAATTTGACGTGTAGTGCCTGCAGTGTCAAGCCTGCGGAACAGGTTGCATATGACGTTCAGTGATGACTCGTGCTCCAGTGCAGACCCGTCAGTGAGCCCCAATACTGTACCCACACTCCCCAGCAACTGGGATAGTTGTTGGTAGTGTGGGTCCATCACCTCCTCCAGTGTAGGTGGTGGTGGTGGTGACTGCTCCATTGTGGTGTCCTCCGAAACCTCATCAGCTCCCACTGCCTTGCTAGTCAGAGCAACATTGGCCATGGTGCCACGTTGGTCCTCTTTGCAGTGATGGTTGTAGTATCTCTCAAGAACATACACAGCAACAATCTCTTTCACATCATCTTCTTCTCGAAGCCCAACACTTTCATCCCAACCCGCCAGCAGAGAGCTGAGTACTTTACGTTGACAGCGACGCTGTTCGTGTAAATTGGGTATAATGTCAGCAGGTGTGTCAACCACGAAACTATGGTGTAACACAATACGTTTTCCATTGATGTATGCTTCTTTAACTTCATTGTCAAATTCCAACGCTTCTAACACATTAATGTGTTCAGGTATCTGGCATTGTTTCAGCATATCCATCAATTCTTCACGATTAAGTTGCAAGACCGTTTTGAACCGCACAGGTTCCTGCTCCCTCAGGTGAAGCACTGTGCTTCTCACCACCTCACGGGTGCCTTCAGCCCTTCTTGTCTCAATCTTGCATGAAACCAAAGCGGGCTTGGGGTCAGAAACTTTGCCACTTGGGCTTGCCTTACTCTGAGAGTTGGCAGAACCGCTTTTATCATAAGCAACAGTTTCCGAACCGCTTGGTCTTCGCTCATTCTTCTCCTCCTCGGTGTCGTGTGCATCATCAACAGGTGTTGATTTGGCCTGTGCACTTGGATTTGATGAACCATCCACAGATCGATTCATCAATTTTTCTCCGGATATTCCTGGCGGATCAGACTCAGGTTTGCTTTCCGAAGCATTCGTTTCGACACATTTGAGATCGTTTACCATCTTCTCGAGTCCCGAAGACACAGAAGAGGTAAAGATCAGAACTTCTTGAACTAAATCCAAGAGTTGTTGTCCATCATAACTGTCAATATTCAAGATATTCGGTTTGGGAACACTTGAGAAGATATCACTAATTTGTGAATATCCCAGGCTTTCCAATCCCTCTTGTGAACTTGAGAGCTCCTTGATTGCATCATGTAAGACATGTGTATCAAAGGCTTCAGGATCACTTTGGATCTTGTTTTGGATTTCAGTCAATGAATCCCTGACAGATAGCACTTGAATTCGTGCTCTGTGACAAGCTTTAACTAATTTAGCTTTGTCTTCCTCCATTTTAAATACCTTTTCAACTCTCAGTTAAAAGGTTTCAAATGGTTCTCAATCTTTGCGAGCTTAAAGCTAACAAAATAACCTTTCAGCTTCTAGTAACCTTTACACTTAGCTACCACCTTAAAGCACAATTTAGAGAATATGCTTATAATACAAAAACTCTCACTAGATCTCTCCGTAGAGACTAGAAGC
>ERZ888423.1864-NODE-1864-length-17065-cov-13.013463_pt1 | contig 17065 bp, 10 predicted proteins | sample MGYA00520523_ERZ888423 | MGnify/ENA primary metagenome ERZ888423 (study PRJEB32303, sample SAMEA104408611) | aquatic metagenome | biome: Brackish water; feature: Pelagic; material: water | place: Baltic Sea | collected 2014-06-08T10:24:00 | depth 30,27 m ...
AAAAAGACAGAGAAGGCCAACGCTTCGTCGCTGTCTAGACGAGCGTGCATGTTCAATCGCTGCGAATACTACTCGTCGAACAGTGCTGCGTTCTGTGCGGCAATATTCATATAATCGCGTTTAAACCCTGCGAGCAAATAACCTTCGGCAATCAGTTTATCCGTCGCCTTCTCATATTGCGTAAGGTAGTCATCAAAGTCTCGATACAGCTCATCGAGCGAGCGGCGCGCATCGCTCGACTGCGCTGCTGCCACCGCATTCGCAGGCAAAGGAATATAGCCACCCGATAGACGCGCCAGCGAAAGCGGCGCGCCTGTCGCCACAGCACGGAGGTTCCATGGGACGAAAGTCGCCAAGGGGACTTGGGTAAGCGGCGACAACACCGTCGTTTCGGCCGAATCGTTATTGTCCAGATTAACAGCCGGTACCAACGGATTGTAATAACCCCTCGCGGTTTGCGGATGCGTATCGATTATTCGCTCGCTCGCCCAGCGCATACCGTAATCCGCGACACCCGGTTGGTATATCGCCGTCGGATGGTTAATCCCAGGTAATGGATTCCACGCGTCGTGGTTTATTTCTTGACCGTTATGCGAGGCGACCAAACTGCCATCGGCGATGCGCGGGTAGCGAGACGGCGGCGGCTCTGCACCCTCGGCAATCCACCTCACCATCGCCGCCATCAAAGATTCCGACAGCGGAGACCACCGGTTAGGATTGGGCGCCAGTTGCCCAGACGATGCCGGGCGCGGCAGACCGCTGCCTGAGCCATGCTGCGACCCGCCCAAGGTATAGAATCTTACACCGTTTGGCAGCACAGCATCTTCGGTGCCTTCGGGATTAGTATGCGGAAGCGAGCCACCGCGCACCCAGTATTCATTTGAGGTTTGGATGTGCATGATTTTCGGCTCTGTGCCGCTGGCGATCGACCTCTTTAATACGCCGTCGCTACGACCACTAAAAGGATCGACGCTTTCGCCATAGGTAAACGGAAAGTAGTCGTTAGGGTAGAGATGGTTGGAGTGCTGGCCGTTGGTTCTCGTCGGCATCGCAAAACGAATATTAAACATGCCGTAGCCCGCGCCGGCGATAACCGGTATCACCCCATCGAAAACACGCCTTCCCTCAAGATCGGCGTTAAAGCCCTCGTGAACAAATTGTCGCAGGAGTCGTCCGCTCTGAGAAATACCCCACGCTGCAGTATGGTTGATGCTAGGCAATGCAAGCTGCGTGAGCTGTGTATCGCTCTGGCCACCAAAACGAATCAACGAAACAAGGTCGCGAATCGCTGTCATTCCTGCGCCAGACAACACCGGGTCTTGCGCTTCATAGATAAGCTCATAAATGAGACCCGGCTCGAACCCTTCCTTAAGCATTAACTCAACAAGCGGCTGATTAGCGTCTTTCTGCGGCGTTACCTGTAGCTCAAATTCATCGCGCGAAATAAGTTCTCGCGCATCGTGCTGATAAAGCCGCTTGGTTAGTCTTGCTCCAGCGAGACCTTCGCGAGTGGGCGTGTACGCCAAATGGCCGCTGCCCGCTATATTTTCGGTGAACGAGGGGCTTCCTACTGTCACCTCATAGCGCACATTCCCGGTTATCGCCGCACCGGCGTTCTTCACAATAGGTGAATGTAATCTTAGTCTTTCGGGGCCCGCGCTTATTTCGTTTATCCAGCCAGTAACGAGATAGGTGTAGCCTAATTTTGACAGTGGGTGATCGAGGCCAGCCTCGGGCGGAACTCGGCTACCGCCGCGATTATTTACATTGTAGTAAAGAACGTCGGTTGCAATGTTGGCAGAAGGAACAAGGAGTTTAAAATCTGCCGAATACTCAACCAGCCCCTTGGCATTTGTTGGTGCTAAGGCCAAGTCGACAACGGCCGCGTTCGCTGCCTCGTTTGGGTCGAGCGTAAAGTGGACTACCCCGGTTATCGACTCATAGCTAAAGTTTACATCGGCAGTAGTAAGGGTATCGCGCGAAGCGACGTCGATAGACACGACCTCGGCAATCGAAGGTGCAGTAAAAAGGCTGCTGAGAGCGAGCCCGGCTAAAGCTAGCCTCAAACAATGCGTTGACTTATCGCGGCGATATCCCATCACTACTCTCCCTAGTAATTGTAGCTAGGGAGTTTTGTGTATTTAACGTAAGGAGTCAACGGCAGCGGCAGCGTCTATTCGACGCTGCAATCGGCGTTGATAAAGCCAAGGAACAAGCGCGGTGAGAATCGAGCCGATGACCAATAGCACAGCGCCCGCGATGGAGAGCAACCCAAGCCTGTCACTAAAGGCATAGTCGGGTAGAAAGAAAACCGTCAGTTTAAGTGAGCCTATGGTAAAGAGCGGCGCCAGCGCTAGCACAGCACTCACTTTCGAGGCGTCCCAGCAGCTCATCGCCTCGGCGAAACACCCATACGCTATCACCGTATTGATACAGCAAAATGCCAAAAGCGAAAACTGCACAGGCGTCAGATCAAACACCAGTGAGGGAGACACCAGCGGTAGCAGCACGGCAATCGAGAAGGCGTAAATCACGCTCAATATCTGCACCGGCGTATAGCTTTTGAGAAGCTGCTTCTGCAGGAGCGCGTAGACAGTCCAAGTTATCGCCGCTGCCACCACAATCAGCACACCCACAGTCTGCTCATTCTCAAGGCTGTTTAGCTCAAAAAGTCGCTCATTAAAGAACAACAAAAGCCCGCCTACGATGAGCAGCGTGCCCAATTTTTGTACGGCTAGAAACGGTTCTCGGTAAATCACCACGCCACCGAGGATGAGGAACAGCGTGCTCAATTGAATCACCGCCTCGCTCGTCTCGCCATTGACGAAATTAAGGCTGAAGGAAAAGAAAAAATAGTTTGCGCAGAGGCTGGCCGAGGCGAGAAGCAAAAACCATTTTGTCAGTGTTGGCGCAGACGTAAGCCTAGGAAGCTGATTGGTTGCAGCGAGCCATACCCAAAGCACAACGCCCGCAACGAGAAAGCGATACCAAACGATTGTCGTCGCATCCATGCCCGAAAGCACTTCTTTAAGCGCAACAGGCAGCATGCCCCACATCACCGCGGCGGTAAGCGACAAGAGAAAGCCTTTGAGGTTGCTTTGGGGAGCTGCGCCGGTGGATGACATGCTAGAAACACTCGGTAAAAAGGAGCGGCATCCTAGCATGAAAGTGCGACGGCGTAACCGGCAAGGCAATCGGAAAGAATGCCGCCGACTACCAGACAGAAACCAGCGGAGTGTTAACTTAGATGCAGCGCGCTAGAGAAGCGCGAGCTGAGAAACTCCATTTGATCGGCGAGCACATTGTGGTTAGACAAATACAGAAACTCGTATTGGTTGGGCACGAAAGGCACCGCCAGCAGCTCCATCCCTGCCTGCTCGGGAAGCCTATCTGCTTTGCGATTATTACATCGCCTGCAGGACGTCACGACATTCGTCCAAATATCGAGGCCACCTTTGGACAGCGGATGCACATGATCGCGGGAAAGCTCGTGATAGCCAAATGTTTTGCCACAATAGAGGCAGAGGTTGCAGTCACGTCGAAAGAGGAATTTGTTCTCAAGAGGAGGATCGGCGAACACGTCGTGAACTTTGCCGTCGCAGGCAACGATGCTAGGCAGCCTGAGCACCGACTGGATACCGCTGCGATTTAGCCCGCCGCGCATCTCGAAGACGGTGTCGCCTAGTGACCAGATAACCTGCTCTTTAACAAGCAGCGTCGCGGTCTCTTCGCGCGTAAGCCAACTCACCGGAATACCCGCTTTGTTCAATCTGAGAATCTTCGCATTCACACCGAATCACTCGCCTCCAAGGACATTGATCGATCACGCTCGTTTCTTTACTGACTGATGCTTCTTACCCTTTCTACTTTAATCTAAGTCTACACCGGTAGGGGCAATACTACACGCTGCTCTCAATCTTCTACTCTGTCTTATACTCTATCTTCTACTGTCTTCTCTTTCTCTTTATCGGGTATCGGCAGGCGGGGGTTCTGCTCCAGTGCAGACAGGCTCCGCTAACCGCGAAGCGCGGCGGCTTCTAGCTTGCGCTGGCGCCTGCGTTCGGGCCCGCCGCTAGTGAGCCAGTAGAGTCCGTGAATGCCAATTAGCATAAGCGCGAATAGCGGCAGCGTGCCATAGTCGGCGCCGCCAACCTGAAAATAGAACACCGCATTATAGTCGCGATTCTCGGTTGGATGGCGCGCGGTGACGACACCTATATAGGCACCTTTCTCTTCGAATGTGTATTCCGTGCTGTAATAGCCGCCGTCTTCGATCCGCGGCTCTTCATAGAATACCGTGAGCGCGTCGAGGTCTTCTATCGCTTCGATATCTGACCACGCTGCAAAGCGGCCGAGCTTATCAACGTCTTTAATAATGCGCAGATCGATTAGCATGTCGGGCAGCAGCTCATGGAGGTATTCCATAACGAACACAGAACGTGCGACATCGGGGATGTCCTCGCAGTGCTCTTCGGCCTCGCTCTGTTCAGGCTGGAAAACCGTGAAATGAGCTTGCAAAAAATTGATGCTAATAAGACACACGTCGTCTTCGAATGCGACGCCGCCATGACCAAACGCCGGTGCAGAGGTAAGAAGCAGCGCAGCGCTGAGGAATACTGGAAGGAGTCGGTTCATTCTCTGTCTCAATTTATCAGTGTGATTATGCAGTAGTTCAACCGGCTAGCTACCGGCTTCACCTACCAGGCGATGGTCGAGCCATCGTAGTTGTAAAATTGACCTGTGTTGGCGCCGCTCAGGCCATCGATTACGTTAAGCATCCCGCTGACACTCTCGGGCGCATCGATGTTGCCATTAGGCCCGCCCATATCGGTGCGGACCCAGCCCGGATGCAGCGTCGTGACGGCGATGCCCTCGGGCGCAAGGTCTATTGCGAGGGTTTTTACAACCGAATTGAGCGCCGTCTTCGAGCTGCGGTAGATGGTTGAGCCACCGCGGCCATTGTCTTCGATCGAGCCCATCTTCGAGCTGATATACACCAGCTTCTTGCCACTACCCTTACGCACATTTTCGATAAGCAGTTGTGTTAGCAGCATCGGAGCAACCGCATTCGTATAGAGAACCTCGGCCATTGCAGGTCCTTCGACGTGACCAAAATTGGCGTCGCGTGGCCCATAGACTCCCGCATTGTTGATAAACACGTCGATTGGCTCGTCGTTGAGCAGGTCGACAGCCTCGCGCATCGACGCCTCATCAGTCACATTCATCTCAACGAGCGAGAGCTGGCCGCTGTGCTTTAGTGTTAGCGCAGTGAGGTCAGTCGCCGTCGCGATGTCGCGGCAGGTAGCAATTACCCGTTGCCCGCGCGCGAGCAGCTGCCGTACAAACTCAAGGCCGAGGCCACGATTACAGCCAGTGATGAAATAGGTAGACGTTGACATAGCGGACTCCGAGCGGGTGAAGGACTAGGGGCAATCTCTGATCAGCATGACCGGTTCTCTCTGTTATGAGTCGAAGCCCGAGCTGTTATACTTTTGTAATTATACCTCAGGCGATCTTAAAACTGTGGCTGAAGTAGCTCGTTCTTCGCTTATTGCTAGTCGCTTATTGCTAGTCGCTTATTGTAAGTCGGCTAGCGCCTGAGAATACGAATCAAAGAGAGACTACGACCATCATGACGACACACAACCTCACGCTCAGCCTCATTACCGCCGCGCTCGGCGCGCCCTTTTTATTGGCGGGCAGTGCCCATGGGCAGAATGCGGCGACCCAGCAAAATGTCGAAGAAATAGTCGTGATAGGTGTTGTGCCGGGTGGCGCGGGCATCGACCGAAATAAAATTCCCTATCCCGTGCAGACCGCAGATGCGGCAGCAATACAGCAGGCCGACAGCGCCAGCCTAGCGGACTTTCTCCGCCGCGGCTTCGGCAGCGTCACGCTTAACGACGCGCAGAATAATCCGCTGCAGCCAGATCTTCAGTACCGCGGCTTCACCGCCTCGCCATTACTTGGCCTTGCACAGGGCTTGAGCGTCTATCAGAACGGCGCCCGCATCAACGAGCCGCTCGGCGACTCGGTCAATTGGGATCTCATGCCGCAATCGGCTATCGCCGGCGTAACGCTAACCGGCGGTACAAATCCCCTCTTCGGACTCAACAGCCTCGGCGGGTCACTCGGTATTCGCATGAAAAACGGCTTCGAATTCGAAGGCTCTCAGCTCGGCGTGCGCACCGGCTCGTTCGGACGCACAACCGCATTCCTCGAGACCGGCGGCAATAACTACGACGGCACCGAAGGCTTTGCCTATTACCTTAATGTCGAATCGTTCGACGAAGACGGCTGGCGCGACCAATCCGCTTCAGAGGCGCTTAACGCCTACGCGAGCGTTGGCTGGCGCGGCGAGCGCGGATCGATTAATGCCGATCTGCAGCGCGGCGACTCGAATCTTCGCGGCAACGGCGCGGCGCCAGTTGAGCTTCTTGCTCTGAATCGCGCCGCAATTTTTACGGCGCCCGACATCACCGAAAACGATCTACTGATGGCGGCGCTCGACTTCGCGTTTGAGCTCACGCCCACGCAAACTCTCAGCGGCAACCTGTACAATCGCCGCAACACAACTGATGCTTTTAACGGCGACGGCTCCGAGTTCGGCGTGTGCAACTTCGGCGGTAGGCCAACGCTTATCGAGGCGCTCGAAGACGACGACCTCGAAGAGATTGGGCTCGACGACGACGATCTCTGTGACAATCAGTTCGCCAGCGCCGATGCGTTAGAGGACTATCTCAATACCCTAGGTTCTGACGACGAGTTTAATCTCGAAGACTTCACCGACGACCTCTCGGGAACCGGAAGGCTCAGCGACGAGGCTATCAACAATATTAGCCGACGCACGCAGCGCAGCCGCGGCATAGACCTGCAGTGGAGCAATACCTCACCGGTAGCAGGTTTCGACAACCAGCTCATCGTCGGCGGCGCCTATTTCCGCGGTCTGTCTACTTTCGACTCAGTGCTCGAGCTGTCCGATCTAGACCCCATCACGCGCGTAACCACCGGACTCGGCACGGGCACATTTGTCGATGCCGAGGCTACGTCTGTCACAACGGCGACACGATCAACCAGCCTGTATTTCACTAACACAACTCAGTTAACCGACTCGCTCGCGCTCACCCTCTCCGCGCGTGCCAACGACACCGACGTCAGGCTGCAAGATATCAGCGGAGTGCGGCCCGAACTCAACGGCGAACATCGCTTTCTGCGCGTCAACCCTGCCGCCGGTCTTACTTGGCAGGCCAATGAAGCTACGATGCTCTACGCGTCTTATAGCGAATCTTCGCGCGCGCCAACGCCTATCGAACTCGCCTGCAATGAGGGTGTTTTCGAGGTTGCCCAGCGCTTCGCTCTCGAGCGGGGCGACGACCCAGACGACATCGACTTCGAATGCCGCCTGCCCAACGCCTTCCTCGCCGACCCGCCACTAGAACAGGTCGTCGCTAAGAATATCGAACTTGGCGCACGCGGCACTCTCGTGCTGCCCCTAGCGGCCCTCGGCGCTCTGCAATACGAGGTCGGCTTATTCAACACAACAAACCGCGACGACATTCTCTTCCAGACCACTGGCCGCTCGACCGGACTCTTCGCCAATGTCGATAAGACTCGACGCCGAGGTGTCGAGGGCAAAGTGCTAGGCAGCGCAGGCGCGCTGAGTTGGATGATTGCCTACAGCCATATTGAGGCAACGTTCGAAGCCGACTTTAACGCACTCAGTCCGAATCACGACTTCGCCGACGGTGAGGGTGAAATTGCGATTTCAAAAGGCGATAGCATACCCGGCATTCCAGAACAGCAATTCAAACTTGTCGCCGACTACGCGCTCACCCCGCGCTGGCAGTTGGGGCTGGACATGCTCGCCAACAGCGGCCAAACCTTGAGAGGTGACGAATCAAACCAACTCGCACCCACCGCTGGCTATGCGATACTCAACCTGCGTACACGCTATGCCTACAGCGATCGGTTCGAGGTCTACGCCCGCGTAGATAATCTCTTGGACAGGGATTATGAGACGTTTGGTTTGCTAGGGGAGGAACCGGGCGAGGTCGACGTGCCGCTGATATCCGAGATGACCATTCCGCGGTTTTTGGGTGCGGGTCAGCCGCGCGCTGCGTTTGTTGGACTCAGGGTTAGGTTCTAGCCGATTTCTCTGCCACGCTCTTCCATGCTCTCCTGCTGGCTGCTACTGCGCCCAGGAGAGAGCACAGATTAGTGACCCAGTTTGCGCTCAACGATCACGAAGAAAATTTACCGCACGATCCGGAAAATCGGTGAAGGCACCATCGATTCCAGCCTCGAAGAAAAACGCGTCAAGCATGTCCTCGAAGCTACCTGCCCACTCAGCCACCTGGCCCTCGTCTGCCCTGAAAGTATACGGATGCACCTGCATGCCATTGGCATGCGCAAGCGCCACAAGGTTGCTGATCCTCAGGTTGCCCGGCGTAGAATCCGGCGCAATGAGAAGGCTTTTGTCTGGACCAAAGCCATCGGCGTAGCGCCCCACTTCTTGCATGCCGCTTTCGTTAAACATCCACTGGTATTCTTCGTCGTCGCCAACGAGCATGACCAGATTTAGGTCGATGCCGGCCTCGGGGAGGATCTCGTCGCGCAGGCGTTTAACCTCCTCCCAACTAAAGGTTTGCAAAAATACCTTTTGTTCTTTGCTCGCATAGCCATAGGCCTTGAGTTCGGCGACCACTGCGCGGCCAAGGTCTTTGCCTTCGGCCAAATGAAATTCGGGTGATTTTATTTCGGGATAGATACCTACGTCGCGGCCCGTAGACTTATTCATCCCTTGAATCAATTCTAACTCTTCGGCCAGCGTCGCAATGCGAAACGAGGAAGTGTTCATCGGAAAACGCGCGGCGTAGCCCTGCACGCGCTCGCCCTCGACGACCCGCGCACCTTCGCTCGCCGCGAGTTGACGAATCTCTGCAAGCGTAAAATCGATCGCGTAGTGTTTCCCGTCTGCGCGCGCCCGACCCGGAAATTTTTCAGCCACATCAGTGGTTCGATCCAGCGTGATATCGTGGATGACAATAAGCTGATCGTCTTTGGTCATGACTACATCTTGCTCGATGTAATCGGCGCCCATGGCATAGGCCATCGCCTTCGCTTCGAGCGTGTGCTCGGGAAGATAGCCGCTCGCGCCACGATGGGCGACCACCACCTTTTGAGCAAACGCACCCGATGAAGTTATGACCGCCATAGCTAACACTCCGAAAACTTGCATTGCACGCTGCAGTAGATTCAACATAGGTAATACTCTTATTTTCTCTTTGATGTATCGCGATTAGGAACCGAAGCGATACCTTAACTTAATTGCGAGGGTGTCGACTATCGTATCCGTCCATGACTGCACCAACAAATCTTGGAAAGTTTCGAAGCTATCGGTAGGCAGATTGCTGCCGCGTGTGTACACAACGAATAGATCCGAAAGCGGGGCAATCTCCCACCGGTAGCGCGCTTGGAAAGTGAGCCTGCTAATGGTGAAATTATCAGAATCGTCGTCAGATTTAGCGACCGGTTGTAGGAAGTCCAAATTTTGTGAATCAACCTGCCAGAATCGATCCTCGAACGCCTTAAGCGCAGTCCATTGCAACGTAAACCGAAGCTGCTGCCACGCGTTTAGAAAATAATTCATCTCTAGCTGCGGCGCCCATTGGTGGGACTCAAAACTGGTATACGAGCCGCTCCCTTTGTGGACTAGCAGCGCTTCCCGGTCGGTATAGTCAAGCCTCAAATCACTCGAAAAGCGATCATTAGGTCGCCATGTGAATCGAGCCGAGGCACCAGTTCTCGCGGGTCCAAGTTCATCTTGATCAAGGTTCAGATCGAAATAGAACGCAAGCTTATCGGCGGGGTTAGTTCTAAATCCAAGATTTAATCCGTATCGACCCTCCACTTTAAAATCGCCTGTTCCGCGACCGAGTCGATCATCGATGCGCTCAGGGAAATAACGCAGACTCACGTCATAAGTATTATTATTAAGGGTGTTGTAGCCGCGGTTTAAAAACAACCCTAGCCTGACTGGTTCGCCATCAGTGTTCCATTGGTTAGATATAAATAAACTTGTTGTTCGCTGCCTGAGACCTGGAACGTCTGACTCAATATTGAACATGTTGTAGTCCAAATTCATCTGGTCATTGCGGGTTAGAAAGCCGAGTTCATTTATATCGAGGGTGTCATCGATATAAGTCGCGCGCAGGCCATGCTGTAGACCCCTGCGCGGGCGGAAAGCCACATCACCAAGAAAACCATTCCCCGTTTTGCCATCGACGTTGCTATGCATTATTTGCGTGTCGATCACAAATCGGTTGTCTGCCGAAAAATAATGCATGTCGACGGCATGTGCCGTCGCATCGATTGTTGGGTGCGAAAGGTTAGTACCCATCCACCCTATTGCACGGCGTCCGCCACTGCTGGTGTCTTCATAGAGCAAGCGTGCAATGCTAAAGTCGCGCCCAACTGCATTTAATGTCACCTGCGTGCCGTCGTCGAGCGTGCCGGCTATTTGTGATTCAGTTTCAGAGGCGAGCAGGGTGCCGTAGCGCCAGTTCCCACTTTGACCGGTCAGTTTCACCGCACCGAGTAGTTCCGAAGGTTGACTTAGGTCTGTTGGCACAACGTTGACTTCGTCGGGGACATCGTGAATTGCAGCACCGCCAATGCGCCTCGTGTTGAGAAGAGAAATCGGGCCGCCTGGACCGCCTCGCCCAGATGTTCGCGGCGAGGTATTAAAAACATCTTGTCCCTCCAAGAAAAAAACGCGACGCTCAGGGAAAAACACCTCGAATGCAGTAAGATTAACAACCACATCATCGGATTCAACATTGCCGAAGTCGGGATTCAGGCTTGCCGAGAGCAGAGAATTAGAAGTGGGTCGCCAGAATATTTCGGTGCCTACTTTATAAGTTGATTCATCGCGAACACCGTCGTAAATACCCGATGCAAAGGGGTAATAAGTGAGCTGACGCCTCGGCTCTATGTCTTTGAGCTCATATTTTTCGAAGGCAGAGAGGAATTGATTTACTGTGCCAGGCAACGGCGGGTTCGCCCATGCCTCGCCTTGCAAATGTCCAACCTGACGCTCTAAGTAAATGCCGATTTTACGGTCATCATCTACCTGAGGCAGAGGCATCATTGACCAGGGAATATAATATTCCGCACTCCAGCCATTCTCGAGGGCCTGTGTCCGTGCGAGCCAAGGTCCATCCCATTGAAAATTAAATGTGCGCTCCGGAAGTATAGTGGCGTCGGTTAATGAATTGCCTAGGTTTATGCGTAAATAAAACCCATAAAGTCCTTCGCCCGATGCGTCTATTGCTACAACAAACCCATCGCGTTCGAGCCTGACATCGCGCGACGTCATTCGCGCCATCAACGTTTCTTGCGGCTGAAAGTTCATCGCGCTCAGGTAAATGCCGCGCTCGGTGTAAAAGAAACGAACATGCGTTTCGTAAGGCGTGTCGGCAAGCGTGTCGGGGTCGATTACTTTCATGCCATCAATGACGGGAAGGTCTTTCCAGACGTCCTCGTCGATGAAGCCGTCTATCGTGATCTCGGCATCGCTCTGCTCTATTCGCGTGATCTGCGGTAACTGAACAGCGATGCCGTCCTGTGCGGTCAATTCGGACAGAGGTAGAGAAGCAAGCAGACAAATAATTGAGGCGAGCCGCAAAGTCGATTTAGGGAAATTCAAAACAGCAAAGCTCATGTAATTGCTCGCTAAAAAGTGGCCCACGAGGACCACGGTCGACGCACCGATTTATTGATGAAGATCAATTTACCGCGGTCTCGGGGAGCAGAGTGTACAGCAGAATTACTAACTTAAGGGTTTACGAAACAATTAGTTGCATTAGCGTCTAGCGGTCAGGGTTGCTGTGACAGTGAGGTTTTCTTCCCCACGATTGAGTTCGATCGCAACGACATCGCCGATAGCGTAAGTCCTCAAGAGATTCGAGTAGGTCTGTAAATCAGTGACAGTTTGCCCGTTCAACGACAATATAATGTCATTCTGCCGAAGCCCAACCGCGTCGGCCGCACTGTCAGGGATAACGCCGGTAATGCGCACGCCCGCGCCAACATAGGCGAAGTCGGGTACGGTGCCAAGACTCGCACCCCGCTCCTCGGATCCCAACGGTGCGACGACAACTGGCGCATTCGCGAGCGTCACCCGCAGCGGTTCAGCGCGCTGGCCGAGGTACATCGCCGCTTCCTCGAGCCACGAAGCCACTCCAGAAAGCCCCTCATAATCGAGCTTCGCCGCGCTATCGCTAGTCCGGTGATAGTCGGTATGAAGCCCTGAAAATAGGTGGATTGCAGGCACTCCGTTATTGAGAAAAGACACGTGATCACTGCTCGCAATGGTTTGTGCCGGCAGCTGCGATTCCACGCCTATGGTGTAGCCAATGCCTTGCGCCATGAACGGCCACTCATAGGCGCTCTCGCTACCAAATACCTGCAGCTTGCGTCCCTCCAGCCTGCCCACCGCGTCTAAGTTGATCATCGCATAGAAACCAACATCACCGAGGGCGCTGGGCGGAGACGAGACGAAGTGCTTGGACCCCAACAAGCCCGATTCTTCGCCACTAAAGGCGACAATCACGATCGGCCGCACCGGCGTAAAAGCACGCGTAAGCTTGGCCGCAACTTCAATAAGCACTGCTACACCCGATGCGTTGTCGTCTGCGCCGGGGAACGGTATGCCGCGCTCGTCTAGCCCAAGATGGTCATAATGCGCACCGAGCACAACCGGCTGGTTTGCCAGTGCCGGATCACTTCCCGGAATAAGGCCAACGAGATTGCTGAGTTGCTGCACCTTGCCATTATCGAGAGTGGCCTGCCATGTTTGCAGATAGCTGCCGCCAATAGCCTGCAGACCGATGCGCCTAAATTCGCCCTGAATATAGCGAGCAGCCCCTTCGATACCCTCGTCTCTGGGGGACAGGACTTGCGTTATGCCGCGTCCGAGCAGCCCAGCGTCAGTCAGCTTTTCCACGTGACGCGCAAGGTTTGCTGCTAAATATTTTGGCGGCAGCTCAGTCAATGCCGGCACCGCAGGCAAGCCCGCAAGCGCGCGCGTCGACCCTCTCTCAGGGTTTAACCAAACGAGCGGCGAGTCGCTGCTTGCCCAGACACCCTTCACGTCGTTAGTCGGCGCATCACCAACGAAGCTCAGATAAGAGTATTTTCCGTAATGGGGGAGTTTCTCGATCATTCCTGGCTGCGCCGCTTGTTTATCAATAGCAATGAAGCCAAGCGCTAGCTCGTCGGAATTTGGATGCCGGGTCACGAAAACCGAACTACGCTCCTGAAATGCCACCTCGGTAGCGCCCAACGACAGCCCATTTTCGCGCCTACTGACATTGCTCGAAGCTGCCTCTATCGCTCGATCGGCGAATCGATTATTTCGGCCCAGAACCCAGACACTCGAATCAGTGGGCAACGACTCGATCTCGTCATCGCGCACGAGACGCGCACTTACGCCCTCGCCGAAGTTTGCGGCGAGTTCTCGCCAATGCGCCTCGGTCAGCGCAACATCGGCGTCCCCGAAGTTAGACGATCGCGGCGCCGCGCTCGCCGATGGCACGACAAAGGTGATCGTCGACGCGCCAAAAAGCTCGCCAATGGTGGGCGGTGTTTCGGCTCGGTCGAGCGTACGGAAAAGATCAAAATAAGGATCAACGACTACGGCCTCAAGCGCCGAATAATTATCGGCTAGAAAGCCCTCGGCGCGCTGGCTTAGAGCGACGTCGACAAGCTGCGGCGTATCGCTGTCTGCATAATAAAGCGCGACTGGCACAGTGAAGGAAAATGGCGCCTCGTCCTGAATCTGCGCAAACATCAGTCGCGCTTTATCGCCGCGCTCTTCGAGAACAGACACTGCCAATTCGGGCGCGCCTTTGCGCGCTACCCATTGGGTAAAAAACGGCTGTAAATCGCGTTCGGCAACCGCCGAAAAATGGGCGGCTATGTCGGCGAAAGAAGCACGCGTAAATTTAAAGTCGCGGTAAAATTGTTTCAGCCCGCCAAGAAATAATTCATCGCCTAGCTCGACGCGAAGCATGTGCCAGAGCATGAGTGTCTTGCCGTAGCCCACCGCCTGCGATGCGGCAGAATTTCGCGACGTGAATTCGGCGAGGGGGAAATCGGCCGCATCGCTGACATAGTTTTTATACCTTGCGAGCATTTCCTTACGGTACTCCGGCCCCCTCCCTTCAACCTCTTGAAAAAGGTGGTCTGCCAAATACGCAGTTAATCCTTCACTCCAATTGCCCGACTCATAGTCGGGATAGACGCCGTTGCCCCACCAATTGTGTAAAATTTCATGCGGATAGGACGAATCGATAATAAACGGGAACCGAATGATCTGCTCGCCCAATAAGGTGAACGAAGGCATCCCATATCCTGTCTCCCAAAAATTTTCGACCAGAGCGAATTTACTGTACGGATACGCGCCTAAGAGTGGCTCGTAAAGTGCGAGATATCGCTCCGTTGCATCGAGATATTTGGCGGCAAGATTTTGGTCGGGCGAACGCAGCAGCGCCAGCACCTCAACTTCGTTTTCGCGGTCACCATTTGGCAGCAGAGACTGGTAAACAGACGTATATTCGGTAAACGCCGCTGCGATCAAATAGACCTCTTCCATCGGCACGTCGCTGCGCCAGGCGTTGTCGCCGACACTATCTCCCTGACTGATACCTCGCCACCCTCGGGCGGAGTCGGCGAATTCTATGTGCAGATCAAAGGTAATCAAGTCGTCGCCAAACTCTGGCACCCACGCGCTACCCCGGTTGAGGTAGACGCCGCGCGAATCGATAATTCCCGAGGTCTCGGAAAAACTCTGTGAGTACTGAGCACCGGTTTGACGCGTTTCGTCAAACAGCGTGCCAGAATAGGTTAGCTCGAGGGACTGGCTCCTGCGGCGCGGTAGGTCTACCGAATAACGCGTTGAGCTCGCAGCAATACCGCCGGTTTCATTAATTCCTTGGGCCAGTTCCTGCGGAGATAATCCTGTTTCGCGAAGACCGCGAGGACGATTGGTGATCTGCAGATTCGAATTAAGCGCGAACGCGATATCGCTACGCCCAAACCGTTCGGGCAAGTCGATTGTATCGGTAACCTCGAGGCGATTATTCTCGGGGTCGAGCGTGACCCTAAGATTATGGTGGATCGGCGTAAAATCGGATGCCGCAGGTTCTGCGCCGCTGTCGGTTCCTTGCGCGAACGAAGTCTGCACAGTTAGCAGACTTAGCAAGCCGATGCAGAGCGCGAGCCGCATTTAGTGAGCGCTCGAATTAGCCAGAAGTTCGAGCGCGCGGGCATGATTCCAGTCGGCTATATGCAACTGCGACGTGCCATCTGGCGTGCGCGTCGTGCTCCATGCAAGCTGATCTCCGCTTGGCGAGAACACCGGCAGAATGTCTGTCCCGTCTGTGTTGGTCACTCTAACCGGTGCGTGCGCACCTTGGGTATCAATCAAGAAAAGTTCAAAATTAGCGTGGCCCAGCTGATTGCTAGAGTAGATAAGGTATTCGCCGCTCGGATGATAATAAGGCGCCCACGCAACCATTGCATCGGCGGTGAGTTGACGCTGATTGCTGCCATCAGCGTCCATCGTCCAGATTTCTGCGCTATTGCCATCGGGATTAAAGCGTCGCCAAGTAATTTTACTGCCATCTGGGCTAAAGAATGGTCCGCCATCGTAGCCCGGTGAGCGGGTAAGCTGCCGCACGTTTCCGCCGTCAGCGTCCATGACATACAAGTCCATAAAGTACGAACTGTCGTCTTCGAAAAGCGCCTGTTCTGCAAGGCTCAATGTGCGCGAATAGGCTTCACGATTCGACGCGAACAAAATTTGAGAGCCATCGGCAGAGTATGAACCTTCGGCATCGTAACCCTCGGCGTTAGAGATATTTCGTGGGCCACTACCGTCGCTGTTGGCAATGTAAATATCGTAATGGCGATCGTAGTCCCAGCCATACGCGCGTTCGATACCGCTTTCGCGAATAGCTATTTCCTCAGCCTGCTTCGCCTGAGCGTTGGGGTCTTCATGCGTTGACGAATACATAATGAGATCTTGGGTCGGATGTATCCACGCGCAGGTGGTTAAACCGACGCCGGGGGATACGAGCCTGCTTACGCCACTCGCAAGATCCAGCACAAAAATTTGATAGAACGGGTTATCGCCTGCTTGTTCGCTCTGATAGATCAGCTCGCGTCCGTCGGCACTGAAATAGCCTTCGCCCGACCGTAGGCTGTCGGTAACCAGCTGGCGGGTGTTGCTGAGCAGGTCACTTTCGTTTTCGACGTCGGCGTAAATACTTGGCGTAGGCTCAGCCCAGCTCGTTGCTGCCGCCATGCCGTCGCTAACGTAACCCGACGAGTCATCTGCATCATAGCCAGACTGCTCGCCTTCGGGCCCGCAGGCTGTTAAGGCAATAAGAATTGCCGCGGCAATCGAACCCTTTTTTAAATGGGGTAAAAAAGGCGTAGATGAATTGCGTGGCATTACTCGTGCTCCTGTCTTTAAAACCGATCTACGTGATGACCTATTCACTTAATGACCACTCTAGCCGGCTGCGAAAGTGAAATTCTCTTGTTGCGGGAATACGCCGAAAAGCCCACCGGTATGAATAAATACAATATCTTTTGCGCCCGCGAAACAGCCTTGATCACCTTTCAAAATTTCATTCACCATGCCGAAGAACGCCTTGCCCGTGTAGACGGGATCGAGAAACAGTCCCTCACTCGAGGCGAGCGCCTTAATAATGTCGAATACCTCGGGGTAGCCGATGCCGTATCCAGGACCAAGATAACCTTCCTGAGTGAGTACGCGTAGAGTTGCAGTATCGATCTCGGCGCCGGGAGTGCCTTTGAGTATATCGGCGTAGCGCGTTTGCCAGTGCGAAATATCCTCGCGCGCGCGCTCGGCGAAATAGACCGCATTGTCAGAAACATTGAAGGCAACAATCTTCTCAGCCAAGCCAAATATTTCGTTGCCGGCAATAAGCCCGGCTTGAGTCCCACCTGATCCCGTCGCGGTCACTATCGCGCT
>ERZ888423.1865-NODE-1865-length-17065-cov-12.243504_pt1 | contig 17065 bp, 10 predicted proteins | sample MGYA00520523_ERZ888423 | MGnify/ENA primary metagenome ERZ888423 (study PRJEB32303, sample SAMEA104408611) | aquatic metagenome | biome: Brackish water; feature: Pelagic; material: water | place: Baltic Sea | collected 2014-06-08T10:24:00 | depth 30,27 m ...
AGGCATTCGCAACTTTAGCAGCTACGTCTTCCTGGCCGATGTGGTTCAACATCATTATGGCTCCCTGCAGCAATCCACTTGGGTTAGCTATGCCCTTGCCGGCAATGTCAGGAGCAGAACCATGAATGGCTTCAAACATGGCTACTTCCTTGCCAATGTTGGAAGAACCTGCAATACCGACAGAGCCGGTGATTTGCGCTGCTACATCGGATATTACGTCGCCGTAGAGATTCATGGTAACAATCATATCGAAGCGTTCCGGTTGTTCTGCAAGTAGCGCAGTTCCAATATCGATGATCCAGTGTTCGCTTTCAATATCCGGATATTCGGCTCTGATCTCATCAAACACTTTATGGAAGAGACCATCAGTGGCCTTCATGATATTGTCTTTGGAAAAGCAGGTTACCTTTTTCCGGTCGTACTGGCGGGCGTATTCAAAAGCATAGCGAATGATTTTTTCACAGCCCGGTCTGCTGACCAACTTCAGGCATTGTACCACTTCATCCGTTTGCTGGTGTTCGATACCTGCGTACAGGTCTTCCTCGTTTTCCCGTATAATGACAACATCCATATCTGGATGCTTGGTAGCTATATATGGATGGTAGCTTTTACAAGGACGCACGTTGGCATAAAGTCCCAGCATTTTGCGCATGGTGACATTCAGGCTCTTGTAGCCACCGCCCTGAGGGGTGGTAATAGGTGCTTTCAGAAATACTTTGGTACGGCGGATGCTGTCCCATGTATCTTTATTGATACCGGAAGTATTGCCGGAGAGGTAGACTTTTTCTCCAATTTCAATTTGGTCAATTTCAAGGCGTGCACCGGCTGCTTTGAGGATGGACAGGGTAGCCTCCATGATTTCGGGACCAATGCCATCGCCATATGCTACGGTAATAGGCACAGGCTTAGCGGTTCCACTGGGCTTTGATTCCGGGTGTTGCAAGGTTGATTCCATTTTATCTGATTCTAGTTGATTGATTTGCGCTGCAAAGTTCTGTCAAAATGCAGTAATTCACTGCATTAAGTTTGATGTGGAAACACTTCAGTCTTTAAATGTTCATTTTTGTTCAATAGAAAACTGCACAATTGTTCAACAAGAAAAAAAATAACTAACGCATTGTTAATCAACGGCGTGAAAAATGAAATACGGCTTCTTCAGGCGTATCATTTTCCTCATTATTCAGCAGGACATAGACATCCAGCGTCTGAGGATCCCTCAATATATAGGTTATGCCATCAAAGTAGGCCCGATGAGGTTCCATGTACACCAGCGGGAAATTTTCGCTGCTATTGCTGTCTTCCCAACCGGTGAGGTCGGGATTGAAATGCTTCACCTGCAATAGTACAGAATTGCCTTCCTGCCGGATAGTGAAGAGTTCTAAAAAACGTATAGTACCTTCTGTATAAAACCGAAAAGTACCCATCATCATTTCAGCCGCCAGCGGCAACCATACTTCATCGGCAGTACCATCCCATATTTCTGCAGACCAGGAGCCTTCTAGCCAGGCAAAGTCCTGCGGCTGTGCTTCCGGTGACCGTTGTCCCTCCATCAATGTCAGGATATGTTGTGCGGGGAGCTCTGTAATGGCGCACGTCAGCAGCAGCATGCATAAAAGGCTGGATTTCATACCCGAAAATTACAATTTAATACGGCTTTATTGAATGAAATAGGGGAGGGCCCTGTTATGATTACGTAACTTTGCACTCAAATTGAAAACTTAAATCGATGGAAAATACAGCAGTAGCCAATCCGATTGCCAAGGATCTGGCGGCATTAGGAATTACCTCTACCAATTCGGGTGTTAGCACCGGAACGCAATGGTTAAAAGGGGAGGGAAATGCAGTGACATCTTATTCACCTGTAGATGGTCAGGCGATTGCTTCCTGTACCTCAGCGAGCAGGGAAGAATACGAACAATTGATGACCAAAGCTCAGGAAGCTTTTCTTTCCTGGAGAATGGTGCCTGCACCTAAACGCGGAGAGATCGTTCGTCAGGTTGGAGATGCGCTGCGCATGCACAAGGAACCCCTGGGTAAGCTGGTGAGCTATGAAATGGGAAAGAGTTTGCAGGAAGGCATGGGAGAAGTACAGGAAATGATTGATATCTGTGATTTTGCTGTGGGATTGTCGCGTCAGTTGTACGGTCTCACTATGCACAGCGAACGTCCCCTGCACCGCATGTATGAGCAATGGCATCCGCTGGGTGTGGTGGGAATTATTTCAGCATTCAATTTCCCCGTAGCTGTCTGGAGCTGGAATGCCGCTATTGCCTGGGTATGTGGTGATGTTACTATATGGAAACCTTCCAGTAAGGTGCCATTGTCTGCCATTGCCTGTCAGCAGATTATTTCCAAGGTTTTTGAAAAGAACAATGTACCCGAAGGAGTGTCCTGCCTCATGGTGGCGCACTCAGCTATTGGAGAAGAAATGGCGAAGGATAAACGCGTTCCATTGATTTCCGTAACCGGCTCTACCAGGGTAGGTAAGCGCATTGGCGGAATTGTCGGTGAGCGGCTTGGAAGGGTCATTCAGGAACTGGGTGGCAACAACGCTATTATTATTTCCCAGCATGCTGATCTGAATATGTCTATTCGCGGAGCGGTATTCGGTGCTGTTGGAACAGCCGGTCAGCGCTGCACCAGCACAAGACGTCTCATTATTCACGAATCGGTGTACAATGAAGTTAAAGAGCGACTGGTGAAAGCCTATGCGCAGCTCCGAATTGGTGATCCACTGAATGAGCAAAACCATGTAGGTCCATTAATTGATACCGGAGCCGTTAAAGAATACCTAGGAGCTATTGAAAAGGTGAACGAAGAGGGCGGCAGTATGCTGATTGAAGGTGGAGTGCTGGAAGGACCCGGTTATGAAAGTGGCTGTTATGTGAAGCCTTGTATTGCGGAGGTGGAGAATCATTATCAGATTGTGCAAGATGAGACATTCGCTCCCATACTTTATCTGATAAAATACACCACACTCGATGAAGCCATCGCTCTGCAGAACGGTGTACCACAAGGTCTGTCCAGTGCCATCATGACTACCAATGTGCTGGAAAGCGAGCAGTTCCTTTCTCATGCCGGTAGCGACTGCGGAATTGCTAATGTCAATATTGGAACTTCCGGTGCTGAAATCGGAGGTGCATTTGGCGGGGAAAAGGAAACCGGTGGTGGCAGGGAAAGTGGCAGTGACAGCTGGAAAGCTTATATGCGCCGTCAGACCAACACGATGAATTATTCTACTGAGTTACCTTTGGCGCAAGGTATCAAATTTGATATTTGATTATATAATTTCAGACATTACGGGCAGCACCTTTGTACAGGTTCTGCCCGTTTTATTTTACATTTGACACAGTGGCAATACCTGTAATTACATTCCAGATTGAATCTCCGTTGGTGCAACCTTACTCGTGGGTGTTACAGGAGTTGGGCAGATGGGCCGGCTTTAGAGCTTCTGTCGTGGAAGAGGGCGGTGAGGTAGTCGTTGCGGAATGGGGTATGGCTGATATCCAGGTATCGCATTTCTTCCGAAACCACTACGTTCATGGCGATTTTGCCCACGAGGTGATTTTCTCCAAGGAACCCTTGCATTATTGTGCCAACGGCAAGCCCGATTACCTGAGTACCTGCTTTTATATGCTGGCCTGTCTACAGGAGTACAGCGATTTTGTGCCGGACAGATTTGGAAGATTTCCTTATGCCGGCAGTTGGCAGGAGCGGTTCGAATGCGTTGCTGAAAATTGGGTAGCGCGGTATTTCAGTTTGATTTTAGAGTCCGTGCCACTGCTCCAGGAAAAGGTAGGATTACCACAGCGGCGCTCCAGGGTCTTGTTGACACACGACATAGATACACTTCGGGGAGCCTATACAGAGCAACGCAAAGGTTTACTTAAAAAGATGCGCATAGGAACATTGCTGCAGCTGATGTGGCAGCATTATTTTTCTCAATCTGACTACAGCAGACTGGATAAGATTCTGGCGATAGAAGACGAACACGATGCGCGCTCTGTTTTTTTCTGGTTGACGGAACAAGGGCGCAGCAGAAGCGGAATTGAGCATGCAGATTATGGTATTGAAGAACCTTTGGTTCGGCAGCAACTGGATCTGATCCGTTCCCGTGGCTGGGAGAATGGCTTGCATAAAAGCGCCAAAAGAAGCACATATGCTGAAGAATGGGAAGCGCTGCAAGGCCATTTCGGTGTTTTTGCCAATCGTAACCATTACCTAAGGCTGCAAATACCGAATACATTTCGGCAAATGGAAACAGCAGGCGTCCAGCTGGATGCTTCGCTGGGATTTGCAGAAATCTCCGGATTCAGGGCCGGATACGGCAGTGCTTTTCAACCCTTTGATGCAAAGACACAAAAGCCATTTGATTTTATAGAGGTGCCCTTGTTGATTATGGACACAACCTTTAGGTATTACAGGAAGCAAGATGCATCAGCCGCAGGAAAGCACATTATTGAAATCTTAGATAACAATAAAGCAAATGCGACTTTCAGCATTCTCTGGCACAACAACTACTTTTTCGACCGGCTGGAGCCGGGATGGCTGCAGGTGTATAAAGATGTACTGGTCTGGATGCGGGAGCATCAGGTAACTTCCGTTTTACCTTCCCAGTTGGTAGATGCCTGAATCACACATCTATCTCTTCCTTTTTCCATGCCATAAATAAGCCACCGGCAATGAGCAGCAGCAGTAAAGAAGATGCTGCCATGGAAATCTTCCTGCCATTGTAGTAGCTGGAAGGTTCAAATGTAAAGGTGATGGTTTTGGCTCCAGCGGGAATCATTAATCCTCTTAATATATAATTTACTCTGAAGTGGTCAACGTATTGGCCATCGATGTAAGCTTTCCAGTCTTCATTGCCCCGGTACCATATTTCACTGAAAACAGCAAGTTGATCGGTGCTGCCATTGAAGGTATAGCTGATTTCATTCGGACTGTAGCTCTTGAGTTGAATGACATTGCTTTCTGCAGCTGGGAGATTAGCAGGAATCATGCTCCTGAATGCTTCATCGACAATAGCGAATCCTCCGGGTTGCAGGTTCTCCAGTGCGGCAAATTCTGCATCTGCGCCATTGACCCATACTACCGAGTCGACGGTCCAGGCATTACCCATTGCACCGGGGTTCCTTTGTACTGCTGTTTGACCATTGTTGTTGACGATTGCATATTTGGCATTCAGCATATTAACCACCGGCATGTTTCCCTGGCTCAGGTAACCGTCAATGACATCCTGATAGCGGCTTAATTTGGCAGCATGGTATCCACCGATGCTGTTATAGCTCCAGGAGGTAAAGCCATCCTGGTCCAGTCGGCGGGTGGTATTGAATACCCTGAAATGTGGGTCATCATCATTAATGACAGGCATCTGGCTATTGAAATACTGCGCATAGTAATCGGCATCTCCGTAATTGTCTTTTTTCAGGTAGATGCTATTGATACTCCACAAATCGATGATGGCCAGCAGACCAATTCCCGCCACCGCGAATATGGATTTTACCTTACCCTTCAAATAAAACCACAGCAGTAAAAAGGTAGCTCCCACAAAGAATAAAGTGCGGAACGCATCGCTGCGGATCATGTCGGTTCTATCGGCTTTTACCGCCTGCAACAGACCGACAATATCGGTATCCTGTCCGTATTCCTGCATAATCTGTGCTTCCTGCTGACTGGTGAGATCAAACAGCATCGAAGGGAAGAGCATTAACAGGCATAAGGCGCCGACTGCGATACCTGCGCGGATCAGTCCTTTTTGTTTTTCCGCCAACGTATAGTCGGTGTTATTGAACAAGAGGCGATCTAAAGCGATGAAACCGAGGAGCGGTATGGTTATACACGCGATGACCAGGGCCATCATCACAGTTCTGAATTTATTATATAACGGAAAGTAGTTATACATCAGGTCATTGAAGATCGGGAAATGCTTGCCCCATCCTAAGAACAGTGAGAGGATGGTAGCTGCAATCATCCACCACTTCAGTTTTCCTTTTGCCACAAAAGCGCCCATCAGGAATAGGAAGACAACAATTGCACCCAGGTATACTGGTCCTTCCGTGAAAGGCAGGGCACCCCAGTATTTGCTTGTCAGCTGCTGCAATTGCTGCGCTTTCTGAGGACTTCTCGCATTCAATTGCTGCAGGTAGCTCATGCTTTTGGAATCTGTCTTCTCCAGAAAACTCTTACCGGATGCCTGTCCTGCGAAGTTGGGGAACAGCAATGTCAGTGATTCACCGGTACCATAGCTCCAGGCAAAAACATAGTCTTTGGATAACCCCTCATCGCTGAACGACTCATTTTGTTGCTGACTCAGCTCTGATCCGGAGCGTATGCTGTCTTGTCCGTATACGTAGGTAGTGTACAATCGGGAGGTGTTGGCGACCAGTGCCAGCACGGTAACTGCCACCATGAGGCCGGTTACCTTAAGAAAGGCTGGGAAACGCTTACCCTGGAATGCCTGGATACCTTCTGCTACAAACCAGCATCCAAGTATGAAAAACATATAATAAGTTATCTGTACGTGATTGGCATCTATTTCCAGACACATGCCCAGCAATGCAAGGGAAAAGCCCAACCATAGGCGTCCCCGAAAGAGATAATTCAAGCCTGCCAGTGCCAGCGGCATCACGGATAGCGCATGGACTTTTGTGTTGTGTCCGGCTTCAATAAACGAAATCATATAAGTGCCAATGGCAAAGGTGAGTGCGCCTGCAATGGCCAGCCAATTCCGTACTTTGAAACTGCGCAATAGAATGAAGAAGCACAAACTCGCCATGAAAAGATAATTGGCAGGGCGTGGAAGGTATAAACCGACAGCTTTATTGAGAACGCTGAAGAAATTACCGGTATCTGCCAGATGGATGAGATAGGTAGGCATACCGCCAAACATATTATCGGTCCACAACGCCACATCATCATGAGTAGCATTATAGTCGAGCGTTTCCTTGCTCGCGGCTTTATAGTTGATCATATCGCCCTGAATCAGGATTTTTCCCTGAAAGACGGGCAGGAAAAAGATGACGCTCACCAACAGGAAAATGCCAATGGCAATGCCATATTCTGTCAGTAATTTCTTCCACGGCTGTTGTTGCATACCTTTTGAATTGAAGTGGCTAAGTTAAGCAAAGGGGCACAATGGCTTTGCAGTTACCAAATGAAAGCAGGAATTTTACCGCTATCCGATGCGACGCGTGCTTATCATAACCTATTACTGGCCTCCTGTAGGAGGTGCCGGCGTGCAGCGCTGGCTAAAGCATGCCAAGTACCTGCATGATTATGGCTGGGAGCCTGTTATCTATACGGCGGCCAATCCCGATCTTTCAGTAAGGGATGATAGTTTGCTACAGGATGTTCAACCAAGCCAGGAAGTTTTGCGAACAGCTGTCTGGGAGCCCTATGATTTATACCGCAAGCTGACCGGCGCTGGAGCTAGTGATGCCGTCGGGCATGGTTTCACAGAGGGGAAGCGGAAGAAAGGCATCATGCAACGTGCAGGTATGTGGGTGCGTGCCAATTTGTTTATTCCCGATGCCCGGCGTTTCTGGATTCGTCCCTCGGTGCAATTTTTAAATACCTATCTGCGGGATAATCCGGTGGATATCATCATCAGCACCGGGCCGCCCCATACTACCCATCTGATTGCCCGAAAGGTGCATGCCGCTACAGGTATATCCTGGGTGGCCGATTTCAGGGATCCCTGGACCAACAACGACTTCTTCGCGCGACTGCCCCTGACGAACTGGGCCCGGCGTATACATGAAAAACTGGAGTTGAAGGTGCTACAAGCAGCTACCAGGGTCGTAACGGTAAGTCCCAGCTGGGCTAAAGAGATGCAAGCGCGCTCGGGTAGGAGTGTGGATGTTATTACCAACGGCTATGACGAGGATGATTTTAAGAAGTTGCTGCCGGTTGACCCGCAACAGTTTCTTGTGTTGCATGCCGGCTCTATGTACACCGACAGGAATCCTGTTGCACTTTGGCAGGCAATAGCGAGGTTACTGCGCGATGATCCCGGGATGGCCGAAGTCTTGCGTATTCAGCTGGTGGGCAATATCGACAGCGGAGTATGGAGCGCTGCGCGGGATGCTGGTGTCGACCATGTGGTAGATGTTATCGGTTATGAATCGCATGCAGCGGTATTGCAGCGTATGCAGCATGCGGCTGTTTTGTTGCTGCTGCTGAATGACTCCCCGGATGTACAGGGGAGGATACCCGGAAAACTGTTTGAATACCTTGCAGCCGATCGTCCTGTTTTGTGCATTGGCGAACCTTTGGGCGATAGCGCCGGAATCATTGATGATTGTGGCGCCGGGGTCAATGCGCATTTTAATGATACCGAAAAAATGGCTGTCGCCCTGTGCGACTGGTACCTCCATTGGAAGCAGGGCACCCTCCCCAGCCACAGCGGCAAAATGCAAACCTATAGTCGAAAGCATTGTGCAAAAGCTTATGCTGAGCTGTTCCAACAACTGCCGGCAAAAGGACAATAGAATCTGTTACTTTATATAATTTTAGCGCTTAACAAACAGGTATGGCAAACGAGAAAATATTGTTGATTGGTGCATGCGGACAAATAGGCGCAGAGCTCACGTTGGCATTGCGCAGCATTTACGGCGACGCACAAGTGGTGGCAGCTGATATTAAAGATCCCGCGCCTGAAATCAAGGAAGGAGGTCCGTTTGTTCATTTAAATGTTCTGGATGCAGTAGGGTACGCCGAAATTTTGGCAACCCATAACATAACCCAGATTTATAACCTGGCAGCTATGCTATCGGCCACAGGCGAGCGCTATCCTTTGAAAGCCTGGGACCTCAACATGAACGGATTGCTGAATACACTGGAACTGTCTTTAATTCACGGTATTCATAAGGTTTACTGGCCCAGCAGCATCGCTGTTTTCGGGCCTACAACTCCCCGCATCCGAACGCCGCAGGTAACGGTTATGGAGCCCGATACCATTTATGGGATATCCAAGCAGGCCGGTGAGCGCCTATGCGAATGGTATTACCAGAAAAAGAAAGTGGATGTGCGCAGCATAAGGTATCCGGGTATCATCAGCTACAAAACGGAACCCGGTGGAGGCACTACGGATTATGCGGTTGATATTTATTTTCAGGCCAAGAGGGCAGGAAAATACACCTGTTTTCTGGAGGCCGGTACCAAGCTTCCCATGATGTACATGCCGGATGCTATTCGCGCTACGATAGAATTGATGGAAGCTCCGGCCGACAGCCTGACTGTAAGAAGCAGCTATAACCTGGATGCGATGAGTTTTTCACCCGAAGAGGTGGCCAAAAGCATACAACAGGAATTGCCCTCTTTTGCCATCGATTACGCACCTGATTTCCGCCAGCAGATTGCCAATAGCTGGCCGGAAAGTATCGATGACAGCGTCGCCAGGAAAGACTGGGGCTGGCAGCATCGGTTCGACCTCCCTTCCATGACGAAGGATATGCTTGCTAACGTGCAATAATTGGTCAGATAGTCTGAAGACTTCGCAGACTAGTGGGCTGCGGTTTCCACTTCCAGTTCCACATGGTGCTGTTTGTGGATCTGACCTACCTTCCACGCAAAGAAAGCCAGATAGGCAAAGCATACTACACCTACCCAGTAACTGTGTTGAATGCCCAGCAGGCTGTCGCCGGCAAGGAAACCTTGAATCAGGCTGATGATACCGCCACCCATGATCATCATGATGAGCAGGCTGGATGCCGTATTGGTTTTTTCGCCCAAGCCCGCAATTCCCAGTGTGAAAATACAGGGCCACAGCGTGCTGCAGAACAGTCCCACGGCTATAAAGGCAAAAACACTGACCATTCCTCCGGCAAAAATCCCCGTGACAAGTGCCGCGATACCCAGGAAGGAATAGAGTTGTAACTGTCTCACCGGTTGCCCTTCACTGATGGCATCCGCTACTGCCAGGATTATAACCAGGAATAGATAAGGATAAAACGGTGCTACGTCATAGCCGGCAATACTATTGACCAGCGCAAATATGCCGAATGCCACAAACGGTAATAAGATGCTCAGGCGGTTTTTTGTAGTAGCGGATATGTTGAATGCTCCGGCGGCAGATGTCCAGCGGCCAATCATTAAACTGGCCCAGAACAGCGATACATATGGTGCAATCTGGTGTTCTTCCAGATGGATTTCCTGTTTCATAAACTCAGGAAGGTTGGAGGCTGTGGAAACTTCGACCCCCACATACACAAAGATCGCAATCATACCCATCCAGACCTGTGGCTTTTTCAGTGTCAGCAGGAATCCTCCGGAAGGCATAGAGCCATCACCCAGGCGATCCGGAACGCTCGACAGGCGGATAAAAAGTGCGGCAACCATAAATGCAGCGCCTAAAACCAGGTAGGGTATTTTCACTGCTTCCAGGTTCATTACCGTTTCAGAGGTAGGTAGCTGACCAAAGATGGCAAAGGCAACTATCACTGGTCCGATAGTGGTACCCACGTTGTTGATGCCACCCGCCAGGCTCAGGCGCATGTTGCCCTGTGCGGGGTCGCCTATATTGATGGCCAGTGGATTGGCCGCGATTTGTTGTAAACTGAATCCGAGACCTACGATAAACAGCCCGCTGATCAATAAGCCAAAGGAGGCATTATTGGAAGCCGGTATGAACAGCAGGGTTCCGATAGCGGAGATGGTCAACCCCAGGGCCAGGCCATTGCGATAGCCCAGTGTATTGAGAATATCTTTCTTGAGTGCAGCAGATATACCGAAATAGGCCAGTGAGCCTACTGTATATGCCACATAGAATGCGAAGGAAATCATCTGCGACTGCCATTGTTCCAGTTGCAGTGCTGACTTGAACACCGGTATGAGAATATCGTTACTGGCGGCAACAAATCCCCAGAAAAAGAATACGGAGATGAGGGAAATGAAGGCCATACCTGAATGGCGGGGTGTTCCATTGTTCATACGCTGATTTTACTGTAAAACAACAATTAATTTTTATTCTTGCCGAATCAAGTCAAAAAATGGGTGTTATGGTGCCTTTGAAGGCGTCGGCAGTTAGTCCGGTTGTACAGCATTGCAGGGCCTTCGGGGGTAACTTGTTCCATAATGGCAAATAATTTCGCAATATTGCACCTCATTTTTGAATAGTATTATGTCAGAATTAAAGAAAATAGCAGTAATGACCTCCGGGGGAGATGCTCCCGGAATGAACGCTTGTATCCGTGCGGTGGTGCGCAGTGCCATCTTTAACAATATAGAAGTTGTAGGTATCCATCGTGGATATGAGGGAATGATTGATGGTGACTTCACGAAGCTGGAGTCCCATAAAGTGAGCAACATCATCCAAAGAGGTGGAACCATTCTCAAATCAGCACGCAGTGAGAAATTCCGCACCAAAGAGGGCAGACAAAAAGCCTACGAGCAATTGAAGTTTGCCGGTATTGAGGCCTTTGTGGCTATCGGTGGCGATGGAACTTTCAGAGGAGCTACAGTATTTGAAGAGGAGTTTGGCATCCGTTGTATTGGTGTTCCCGGTACTATTGACAACGATCTCTTCGGCACGGACTATACCCTGGGCTTTGACACCGCCATCAACACGGCTATTGATGCGATTGATAAAATTCGCGATACGGCCGACTCCCACAACCGCCTGTTTTTTGTGGAGGTGATGGGTCGTGATGCCGGATTTATTGCACTGAGCTGTGCTATTGCCGGTGGAGCTGAAGCCGTGGTGATTCCGGAAACAGAAACCAATATAGATGCCCTGATATCCACCCTGGAGAAGGGATGGTACCATAAGAAATCATCTGCCATAGTGGTTGTTGCTGAAGGCGACGAAGCTGGTGGTGCCTACGATATTGCCAAGATGGTCAAAGACAAGTTCTCCGAGTACGATACCAGGGTTGCTGTGCTGGGTCATATTCAGCGGGGTGGTAATCCATCTGTGTACGATCGCATTCTGGGCAGCCGCTTAGGTGTAGCAGCGGTAGAAGCGCTGATGGAAGGAAGGAAAAATGAAATGGCGGGTGTCACCAACAACCGTGTTTCCTTTACACCGTTTTCCAAAGCTACCAAGCACCATCAGAGCATCAACCAAAACCTGCTGAAGCTGGTAGAAGTACTCAGCATCTGACAAGGAAGCATTATTGCCGCTGCCGCATACATTCGTACAGCAGCATGCCGCAAGCCACCGATACATTGTAGGAGTCGAAGGGGCGTTGCATAGGTATAGCTACCGTTGCAGTTAGTTGGGGGCGAATGCCCGGACTAATGCCTTCATCTTCACTTCCCATGACTATGGCGCAGGGTATGGAAAAGTCGGTCTGTGCAGGGGTGGTATTTCCTTCAGCAGCAGCTCCGATGATCAGCAATCCGTTCAGTCGGAGATAATCCAATGCATCTTCCAGTCTGGCTACCCTGCACACGGGCAGCATTTGCAAGGCACCGGCACTGGCCTTGATGGCGTCGCCGTTTACCGGGGCCGCTCCCGAGGTGGGAATGACAATGGCGTGTACTCCTGCCGCCCATGCGGTGCGACAGATGGCTCCGAAATTTCCCATGTCGGTGATGTGGTCGAGCAGCAATATAAGAGGGGCTTCACCCTGTTCTATAGTGTGCTGTACAATATCCTCGAGTTGCTGAAACCGCACCGGGCTGGTGAAAGCAATGACACCCTGGTGGTTGCCACCAGTAAGGCGGCTGAGTTTTTCCGGCGGAACGGTCTTTACCGGAATATCCTTCTCGCTGCAGATTTTCCGAATGGCACTTATGGCCTCTCCGGTGCTGGCAGCCTGCAACAATACCTGTTCCACCTCCTTATCGCTCTGCAGTAATTCCACTACAGGCTGTCGGCCAAATACGAGGTTTTCGTAAGAGCGCCGTTTAAGGTGCTTGCGGGGGGACGGCCTGTTGTCCGGCATTGCCTGCTATTTTATACTCTGTTCGCAACATGTTCCATCCGGCTTCGATGCTTTCTGCCAATGTGGTATCACCTGATTTCCTGGCGATATTGATCAGGGAAGCCAGACAGCGTTCGGCATCACGTTGGTCGCCGGCATATTGCTGACGAGCGATGTAACCGTCATCCGGTTTATTGTACAGATAGTAATAATACCTAAGGTCATCCAGTGCAATGGATGAAAGCGGATTAACGATTGCCAGTGCTTTTTCGTTCTCTCCCAGCAGCTGATAGTAGCTGGCTGCATTCACCATATTATAATCGTAAGGGAGTGCATTGGCAGGGAACAAGTCTATCATTTTATCCAGCACGGCGACTGCCATTTGCTTCTTGGTATTGGCTTCTTCCTTCAGACCTGCAGCGACTTCCTGGAAACCGTTGTTGGTAGAGTCAGCCTGCAACATGCGTATCTGGGCATCGAAATCCAGCATGCTTTGTGTCAGGTTGGCGGCTAGTTGCTGGTACAGCACGTATTTGGCAGTTATAGCAGAGCCGAGAGAACTGGGTTCCAGATTCATCTCATTGCCCAATTCCAATCCTCCAAAAGTAAACTGACGATCACCTGTAATCAGCAGGTCATAGCTGATTTGCTCGTCCATACCTTTATTGTATCCGCTGCCGTTCACTTCTGTTGGCGTGAGGCGGTATACCATACCTGTTTGCATGAAATATTTCTCCAGTCCCATGAAGGAATCGGGTGAAACAGTTATCGCAAAACATATGGGTCTTTTGTTGATGTTTTGTGCAACAATATCCAGTGTCATCAAGTCATTTTTGAGCAAGGTGCTCTTCTTGAGGTCAAAGGTCAGCTGCGGTGCCACGTTACCTGCAATCAGCTGCGGAACAATATTATTGCTCACCACTGCATTGGAGTCTACCGTAACTTTCACTTTCAGCGAGGGAATAAAATTGTTGCCGTTTTCCATTGCTTCGTTATTATCGGAAGCCATGAACTGCACCATATCCTTCAACTCGAGTGTGCGGTTTCTGAACTTGCTGTTCTCGCTGTATCGTATAGAATTCCGCTTATCGCCAATGAGCTTATCCTGCGGAATAATCAGGTCTATCCTTCCGGCATCATTGGTCGCATGGCGAAGGTGGTTGATGTACCAGTCGACACCCAGCAAACTCAGGTTAATGATTCTTACATCTGTTCTGATACCTTCCACTTCCTGTGCGTACCACAGCGGATAAGTATCGTTATCGCCCTGCGTAAACAATATCGCATTTGGCGGACAGCTTTCGAGGTAGTTGCGGGCAAAATCGCGTGCCATGGTGCGGTTGGAACGATCGTGGTCATCCCAGCCCTGAGCACCCATCAGCAGGGGAGCAGAAAGCCCGAGCAATACTGAAAAAACAGCAGCTGAACTCCACTTGCCTGTTAGCATCCGCGCACCTAAAACCAGTGCCGTGAAGAGACTGATACCTATAAAAGAAAATATCAGAATACCGATAAAGCTATCGAAATCGTACATGGTGAGACCTGTGATGAAGAAAAGTATCAGCACAATTCCGGTGTACAATAATGTCTCGGTTTGTTGTTTGCGTTCGGCCTTGGCCAGTTCAAAAATGGCCAGCACGCCCATGCCTACCCAGATGGCAAATGCGAAAAATGCACCTACGAGCGCATAGTCGCGTTCCCTGGGTTCAATTGGTGGCTGGTTGCTGTTCACGAGGTTCATCACACCCATGAAGAAAAAGAACATAAATACTACCAGGAATCCCTTCCAGTCGCGCCGCATATGGTATACCATACCCAGCACGCCCAGAATAAATGGAATGAGGTAGAAGGTATTTCTTGATTTCAGACTTAGCTGGCTATCAGGAAGCTGATCTATGTTGGGATTTTTTGCTTTATCAATCAGGCTGATACCTGTTATCCAGTTACCATCCTTCATGCCCTCGGCATAGAAGCCTTGCGTATCGTTTTGTCTTCCGCTGAAATTCCACATGAAATAACGCCAGTACATGTGCCCCAGCTGATAGGTAAAGAAGTAGTTGAGGTTGGTTCCATAGCTGGGTATGTAATTGCTTTCCTGTCCTTGCGGTACACCGGCAAAATTGTAGTACAATCCGGCATGGCGACCTTCAAGACTTCCCATACGTGGGAACAACACTTGTTTGTTTCTGCCTTTGATGATGGGTATTTGCTGAGGAGGAATGCCGTAAGCCGCCATTTGCGACTCAGGAATGTCGTAAATCAGTTTATAGTCTTTACCGATGGGGATGTACTCTTTGCCTCCGGGTGCTCTTCCCCATTTGGTTTTACCGTATTCTACGTTGAACGGCTGGGCAGTCCAGTAAGGACCGTACACCAGGTCGCGACTTCCGTACTGCTCGCGTTTCAAGTAGGAGAGGAAGCTATGCACATCGTAGATGCCGTTCATGTTGATGGGCGGCTCCGCGTTGGCGCGAATCAATACCATGGCATAGGATGACAATCCGATCATCATCATCGCAAACGACATGGAACCGATATACACCATGCGTTTGTTCTTGATAATAGCCCAGCGGATAAGCCATACGGTTATGCCTATCACCAGCGCAGAAAACACTATGATACCCGTTCCCATGCCCACTCCGATGAGGGCGCGGTCGAAGGCTGCAGCGATGGCGATGAACTTATCCAGCACACCAAACAGCACAAATACCAGAATAGCCAGATTGATGCCGATGGCAGCCCAAAGCCCTTTCCTGGTGTAAGTATAATTTCTAAAGTAGTAAATCAGTCCTATGGCTGGAATCGCCAGCAAGCTGAGCAAGTGAACGCCCATGGACAGTCCGAGCATGAGGAAGATGAAGATGATCCAGCGGTCACCACGTGGTGAGTCCGCCATCTCCTCCCACTTAATCATCGCCCAGAAAATAAGGGCGAAGAAGAAGGTAGCCAATGCGTACACTTCACTTTCTACCGCGCTAAACCATATAGAGTCCAGGAAGGTACAGGTGAGTGCACCGACAATACCGCTGCCAATAATAAGAATGGTTTGGGTGGTATCGGGTGTTGCTTTCCCGGCCACCATTTTGCGGGCCAGGCGGGTAATGATCCAAAAACAGAATAAGACAGTAAACGATGTAGAAAGCGCCGAGAAGATATTGGTAGTTACCGGAATCTGCTCCGCAGAGCTGGCAAATAAGGTGAAAATTCTACCTACCATGAGGAAGATGGGCGCTCCAGGAGGGTGCACTACCTGCAGCTTATAGGTCGCGGCAATGAACTCACCACAGTCCCACCAACTGGCACTTGCTTCCATGGTAAGCAGGTATACTGCTGTGGCAATGAGCCATATGATCCATCCGGTAATGTTATTGGCCTTCTTGAATGCTGACATCCTGTCTGTTTTTTTGAAGGCCTAAAGATACATGATTCAGTCCTTACCAAAATGGACTTTAGGCTTCTTTAACAGCCTCCCCGCAAGCCGGACAGAATCTGGCCTGCGTATCGCGAATCACCTTATGGCAGGAAGCGCACTCTTTCAGGGGTTCCTGTTGGTTGCGCGTAATCTCGGCGGTAATAATTCCCGTGGGTACCGCAATGATGGCATAACCGATGATCATGATGACCGAAGCCACAAACTTTCCCAGCGAAGTAACCGGCACAATATCGCCGTAGCCCACCGTAGTGATGGTGATGATAGCCCAGTAGATACTTTGGGGTATGCTGTGAAAGCCATTGTTACCCCCTTCCACCACATACATCACTGATCCGAGTGTTACCACCACAAGTACTACCGCCATCAGAAAAACAGTGATTTTGTAGGAACTCGCCTTGAGGGCTTTACCCAGCTCCACCGACTCGCTGAAGTAGCGGCCCAGTTTCATGATTCTGAAAATGCGCGCCAGCCGAAGAATCCTGATCATGGTCAGGAAATGTGTGCCCTTTAATATGAGGCTCAGGTAGGCGGGAAGAATGGACAATAAATCGATCACTCCCCAGAAGGAGAAAATGTATTGAAGCGGTTTGGGGTGAGTGTAAATGCGCAGCACGTATTCCAGCGTGAACAGGATAGTGAATATCCATTCCAGGATATGTAATATTTGGGTGTATTCGTCTTCTACCTGCTGCACACTCTCTACCATCACCAGTATGACGCTGGCAATAATCACCCAAAGCAGCAAAAGGTCGAAGTACCTGCCGGC
>ERZ888423.1867-NODE-1867-length-17061-cov-22.928025_pt1 | contig 17061 bp, 12 predicted proteins | sample MGYA00520523_ERZ888423 | MGnify/ENA primary metagenome ERZ888423 (study PRJEB32303, sample SAMEA104408611) | aquatic metagenome | biome: Brackish water; feature: Pelagic; material: water | place: Baltic Sea | collected 2014-06-08T10:24:00 | depth 30,27 m ...
CGACGGCCCCAACGGTTTCCGGCTTGCTCAGAAACATCTCGACGGCCCCAACGGTTTCCGGCTTGCTCAGCGGTATTATCAACCGTCTGGTTAAGGTTTACAGAACCGTTTGATTTTCCCCATTTATAACCACTGTGAGGTTCATCTGAATCAGCCCAAATGACGTTACTGTCATTCGATACTGGCTTCTCGGCCCACTTGTTACCAGAGGACGACACAGGTGCCGTATAGCGTGCATCAGCAGCTAGAGCATGGCTCACTCGATGCACCAAATTACCGGAATGATCTGCTGCTTGCACAGTGTCTGCGACACTTAAAGAGGGCGCCAACAGCGCTAAAGCAACACTTGCCGCCCCAACATATCCAATAGTCTTTATGTTCATAATTTGTACCCGCCTTTTCAATGACTGAACCCATTTTGATATTCAGTTCTCTAATCAACCCCCCAGTGGAGACCTAATTCGTACAATGCTCTGCAGGAGCAGGTACAGTTATACGATTTAGGGCAGGGGAAATGAAGGCACCTATATGCCCCCTTTGGGGTATGGGATGAGCGCGCTGCTGAGCAGATAAAAATGGAGCGAAGCGGGTAAAATATATGGCTTATACTGTCATTCGTAGCCATAGCTGAAGCTAGCGTACTGTTAACCCTATCAGGTTAATGGTGTTGTTAGCACTCGGGGTTACGGGGCAGAGGGATCCTCAGGCAAACCGCCGCGGCCAAGACTATCGATGATGGCCTTTTCCTGTAAATATAGCTTTTGCCAATCAAAAGGCCCTGCATTTGAGCGAACCGAATCCGCAGACACTGCGGACCGCTGCTCAATATGATCTTTTACGCCCCATCTGCGATTCGCACTCAGGCCCTTTTCGCTGGCTTCAGGAGAAACTCTATTCCTGAGCTCGGGCAAACTGGGGCTTCCATCCTCCCCAACGACCGCGGGGCCATAGAAATGGTCTTTATCCTCTCTATCAGCCACCAGTTCTGAGCCAGAGCCGTCACAATCATTGCGGCCGAACAGCAATGCCCTAGTGGCCGTCACGTAACCATAGCCCTGCTGAAATGGACTGTAGGCGAGCGAGCCGTCACTGTTTATGGCAGGCTCAGCACTGGTAATCAGCTTGCACTTGATCTCATCCGGCGTGAGACTCGGCTCCAATTGCAGAAGTAGTGCGAGGATTCCCGACACGAGTGCACTGGCCTGCGAGGAACCCGTTAACACGAACTCTCCAGTCCTGAGCATATCCTCAGGCTGCTCCAGGGCCATAGCTGACTCTGGGCGAATAAGGCCCGTCATGTGCCCCCCTAGGGCTACAATATCGGGCTTAACATGCCCACTGGGCGTAGGGCCACGTGAAGAGAAGTCTGGTATATAGTCATCATCGCGGGTATTCGGAGTCCAGGAATCCGTGACCGCTCCCACAGTAATAATATCGGGAATATTTCCCGGTGATCCAATGGTCTCCACGCCGGGGCCCTCATTTCCAGCAGCCGCCACTACTGCAATACCCGACTCCCACGCCTTCATTACCGCCTGATTGACGGGGTCTTCCCAGTAAGGCCATCTGGGAGTTTGAGCAAACGAGAGGTTAAGAATCCGAATGGCGTATTTTTCGCGGTTGTCGACGACCCACTGGATTGCGCGGACAATCTCCAACACATGAGCCAACCCCTCCCGGTCCAGCACCTTCACCGCCACCAGATTGACATCAGGCGCCACTCCCTTATAGGTGCCCGTTAGGCGGCCATTGTGTTTCGTTTTCCCGCTGTGCGCGATGATGCTCGACATATGCGTTCCATGGCCACTCTCGTCAACCACTTCAGAATCTAAAGTATCTGTCAGCGCGTCATATCGGGCGAGCACCCTATTGCTGCCGGTCGTGTCGTTAACCAGCGCATCATGTTCCCATAACCCAGAGTCCACCACCGCCACGGTGACGCCCTTGCCGGTAATCCCCTGTAGGTGCAGAGCATCCACCCCGGCCGCTCTGTTGTAATAAAAGTCTTCATGGTTGTTCACGTAACCTGGCACCAGATCAGTAGCGCAACCCTCGGCAAAGATAGCTTTGAGAGTAAAATCGCGTTGGCGCAAAGGTGACTGCACTGTTTTGGGTGTTGCCCGCTCAAAGCTCACCGTCAGGTTATCTAGATCCTTCAACTGCGGCCTGTGGGAAGCGGGAAAGTCTATTACCAATGCGCCTAATGCCGCCGCATCATAGAGCGCTGGAGCAACAGTGGTATCCGCTATAGCAATTTTCGTTACGCGTCCCAGTGTCGCAGGCCACGTCAGTTCGAGCCTCTCCATGGAAGCGGGTGAGGTTTGCTTATTATAAAGGCGCCACTGTATGCCACTAGTGATGAAGTCGAGTTCGATATGACCCCGTATCTTGCAGGTCTCTATTTCCTGTGGAGTCTCTATCGGTTCTTCTACCGACGAGAGATCATCTAGGTGGCGCGTGACCAGCGGAGATTTCAGTATTTCCTGCAGCTGCTTGCGGTCAAGTTTGGCGCCAACTGCGTTAATTATAGGAAGATCGTGAGTGACCGTTCCGCCCTCCTCTTCTACCAATGCAGAGAGGCCAACAGATGACGGGCCCTGCAACATGACATACAAAACATCCGAGTCGACTGCCAAGGCAGAAGTACAGAAAAGCAAAAAGCTCAGGAGTGTTGTCGTATGCGTAAAGGACTTCATCCGTGTCGAATTACCCCGAATTAACTGTCCATGCTTTTTTGGATTTGTGCAGTAAAGTTTGTTTGCAGCATGTTGGGCACGTCTTCAGGATAGATCGGTCGGGCGAAGTAAAAACCCTGCAGCAGGTCACACCCTTTTCCCACTAGATAAGCCAGCTGACTTTCACTCTCAATGCCCTCTGCAATCACTCGCAGATTAAGCGCTTTTGCGAGCCCGAGAATGGCGTCAACGATCGCAGCTCCATCGGATGTATTCAAGTCATTAACGAAGCTATGATCGATCTTGAGTGTGTCTATCGGAAAGCGTTTAAGATAGCTGAGGGATGAGTAGCCTGTGCCGAAGTCATCGACCGCAAGGTCGATACCGAGAGATTTTAATGCGCGTAACTTTGCAATATTGGTCTCTGCATCGTTCATAATGGCGCTTTCTGTCAGCTCAAGTTCTAGACGATCGGGTGACAGGCCGGATTTAACAAGAAAGTCCGCTATCCAGTCAGACAGGTTCCCTTGATTGAACTGCAACGGAGAGATATTGACACAAACACGGAATGCACTAAGGCCAAGCGTATCCCAGTATAGGCAGTGCCTGGCGACCTCCTCCATGACCCATTCACCCAGCTCGATTATTTGCCCCGTACTCTCGGCTATCGGAATGAACTCTTCTGGAGATACCATGCCGCGCTTAGGATGCTTCCAGCGGACTAACGCCTCCATGCTAACCACCTCACCGGTTATGGAGTTTACCTGAGGCTGGTAACGCAGCTCTAATTCTGAATTACGCAGCGCGTCGCGTAATTCTTCTTCCATTTTTAGTTTCTCGACCGCCTTGGCGTTCATCTCTTCATTATAAAATCGATAACAAGCTCGGCCTTCTGCCTTGGCAAAATACATGGCAGTATCCGCATTTCGAATCAGGATATCTGGATCTTTACCATCTTGAGGGTATAGCGCAATTCCAATACTGGGCGTCACCACTGGGTTATGTGACTGCAAGGGTATTGGCTGCGAGAGACAATCGAGGATGCGCTTGGCGACCTTCTCTATATCACCCATGTCGTCCACGTCTGATAAAACAACCGTGAATTCATCGCCACCCAATCTGGAAATTTCAGCAGCACCAGACTCTTTCTCATCCATTGCGTTGCTTTCAGACAAATAATTAATAGAATCCTCTTCACGCAATTCCATCGTGAGCCTTCTAGCTATTTCCACCAGCAGGCTATCTCCGCGGGCGTGGCCGATCGAATCATTAATACGCTTAAAGTGATCTAAATCGATAAAAAGAAGTGCGGCTATGGTCTTGCGTCGTTGACTGCGCTTGAGAAGCCGGGTCAATTGCTCATTGAAACTTCGCCTATTAGGAAGACTGGTGAGGGGGTCGTAGTAAGCGAGGTGCCGGAGTCGATCTTCCTGTCGCTTCAGCGAGTTAAACGCATCGCTGGCACGGAGCATATACTGAACGTCACGCCCCAATAATGACCAGTTGACCGGCTTTGTTTTATACTGGGTCGCCCCAGCGTCAAACCCCTTGTCTATAGACTCACGATCTTCCGAGCCCGTAACAATCATAATAGGAATGGTTTTACCCTGAGGCAATTCCCGGATGCGCTGACAAGCCTCAAGGCCCGTCATCCCTGGCATCTCTACATCCATGAATACCAGATCAGGCCTTTCAAGAACGAAAACATCTATCGCCTCAAAACCATTGGAGGCTTCAACAACGACCATGTCCTCCGCTTCGAGACACTGGCGTGTCAGCAGACGAACATTCTGGTCATCGTCAACAACAAGAATTTTGGCTTGATGGCGTATAGGATCTGTACTCTAAATTGTCTGGCGGAAATGATCCCTATAATTAAGGTCCTAGGCTATCACTAGTAGAGACTCTCTACTAGAGTGAATGAAAATTTGAAGGAGTTCACCCTAGAAACCGCAAATCGGTATGCCTTCTCAAAAGAGTGAATTTTGGGCTGGCCGTGAATCAAAAAAGTCTATACCGACAAAAAATGGAGGAAATCACCCCGCCTGCCAGTAACTCGACTAGATTAGGACAACAACTGTTCGCGACGCAGTACACCGTGTTGCTGCACAAAACGCGGAAGATTCTGCAACGGGATTGCCGGACTGTAGTAGAACCCCTGCACCTGGTGGCAATGGTGATCACGTAGGAACTGAATTTGCTCATGCGTTTCTGCGCCTTCTGCCACGACCACCAAACCCAGTCGACGCCCCATCTCGATGATCATACAGCAGACCGCTTCCTGGTTTTCATTGTGCGGCAGGTCACGCACGAAGCAGGCATCGATCTTCAACGCAGAAATCGGCAACTCCGTAAGGTGGTTAAGCTGAGAAAAACCGGTGCCAAAATCATCCAGTGAAAAGGAGATCCCAAGCTCTCGCAATTCGTTCATGCGTGACTTGATCTCTACAGAGCTTTGCAAAATAGTAGATTCCGTTAATTCGAACTCAATTTTCGAGCCGTTTGCACCGCTGCGCACGATAATATCTTTGACAATTTCAACAAAAGGATCGTCCTCGATCTGAGAAAATGAGATGTTCACTGCAACATCCACATGTTGCATATTTTGTTCTTCTAGCCATATCTGAGCATTGCAAGCATGCTGAATGACTTGATAGCCGATGGCTTTCATCAGCCCCATATCCTCGCAGGCAGACATGAAATCAACAGGCAACAGGAGGCCACGCTCCGGATGATTCCAGCGCAGCAAGGCCTCTAGTCCCACCAGATGCCCAGATGCAAGGTCTATTCGGGGCTGGTAATGCAGCTCAAACTGGTTTTTTCGCACTGCAGTGCGCAATTCCGCCGTGAGGGAGGAATTGCCCCCGACATCGAAGGCAAGCTTTTCGGAGTAACGGATGAAACGACCACCCTCGATGCTTTTAGCCTGCTGCATCGCGCTACGGGCGTGTTCTACCAGATCTGAAAACTCACCCCCGTCTTCCGGACAAATCGCCACACCGATACTCGCCTCTACTGCCACCTGCTGATCACTGAGAAGCATCGGAGCGGAAATAGATTTGAGCATTTTCTCGGTAATAAGCTCCACATCGGCAGTCGAATTCACGTCTTCGAGAACGATCGCAAACTCATCGCCACCAAGCCGCGCTATACTGTCTGTACTGCGCATTTTATTGACTAGACGTTGCGATATCGTTTTGATCATGACATCGCCATCAGACTCGCCATAGTGGTCGTTGATGTTGGTGAACTGGTCGATGTTGATGTAGAGCAGAGCTGTGTTGAAGCCATACCGTTTAGAACGATCCATCGCACGCTCCAAATGAGCACGAAAACCCACTCGATTGAGCACCCCGGTAAGCGTATCGCGGTTGGACAACTGTCGGATTTGCTCGCGAGCCAGCTTGAGTTGAATGTTGTAATCGAGGATGCGGTGCACGAGTGCATCCTGCAATTGCCCGCGGATAAGATAGTCTTGGGCGCCCAGTTCGCGCAAATGGCCAAAAGAAGCCTGCTCGGACTCATCTAACATAATAATAAGCGGGGCCGCGGCATTGTTCTTGTTGGCCAGGCGTAATAAATATTCCGTTTGAGCCCCATGACCCATAATTACGGCATCTATCATAGGATCTAGGAGCGCTTCAAGTGGGCGTTCCATGGCTTCTGAGGCTGCAAGCTGGAATCTCGCCGGTTTAGCGCGCGCTAAGCATTCTGCAAGAATAAGGTGGTCCGCCTTGTTCTCAGATATGATCAGTACTGTGTGCTGTTCCACTCTAAATCCCTAACTACTGGTTCAATGACGATTGGCAGCGCGCTGTTTAGTCGCATTTGGATCGCAGAAGCCGTCACGCAACCGACCTCTTATTCTATATATAACATAAGGTTATACGGAATTAATGAGTGGAACTCTAGTTAATGTTCATTGAAAATTACCAAAGCGGCGACGCCCTTTCCAAGTCCCTCGATTCAAGGCTCAATTCGTCGTCGCTATTGTGGCAACTGCACGAGCTATTTGCGACATGAGTTTGTTTCTATGGGGGATGGGGAATTAACACCCGCTTATTTTATGTTAGAATTGCGTCTCGTTTTTTCCGCCTTTTAATAGCTACCTATGAGTCTTGCCTCCGAAAAACTGAAAACCATCCGGGATCAGGTGCAGTACCATCTCGATCGTGCCGAACAAAAGCAGCTTACGCCGGAACAGGAACAGTCACTTAAGAACCAGATAAAAGCCCGATTGCAGGAAGAGAATGCTGTCATTGTGGCGCATTATTATACGTCCCCGGCAATCCAGGCCCTGGCCGAAGAGAGCGGTGGTTGCGTCTCGGATTCGCTCGAAATGGCACGCTTTGGCCACGATCACCCCGCCAGCACACTCGTGGTCGCGGGCGTCAAATTTATGGGTGAAACAGCCAAGATTCTTACACCCCAGAAACGCGTTCTGATGCCAACATTGGAAGCAACCTGCTCTTTGGATCTGGGTTGCCCGATCGATGAATTTTCGGCTTTCTGTGATCAGCATCCCGAGCGAAAAGTTGTTGTGTATGCCAATACCTCAGCGGCGGTGAAGGCCAGGGCCGACTGGGTCGTCACTTCAAGCATAGCCCTTGATGTGGTGGAACATCTGACAGAACAGGGCGAAAAAATTCTCTGGGCGCCCGACCAATATTTGGGTGACTACGTAAAACGACAAACCGGCGCGGATATGCTCATGTGGGATGGCGCGTGCATTGTGCATGAAGAATTCAAGGCACGCGGTATCGCCGATTTGAAGCGAGTCTATCCCGATGCCGCGGTACTGGTGCATCCCGAATCACCCGCTGCAGTTGTGGACTTAGCCGATCGAGTGGGTTCAACCACGCAGATTATTCGGGCTGCAAGTGAAATGAACAACAGGCGCTTCATTGTAGCCACCGACCAAGGTATATTTTATAAGCTGCAACAGCAGGCACCCGATAAAGAGTTTATTATCGCGCCCACGGCCGGTGAAGGCGCCAGTTGTCGTAGTTGTGCCCAATGCCCCTGGATGGCAATGAATGATCTGGAAACACTGGCTCAGGTGTTTGAGAGGGCCGATAACGAGATAAGTGTCGATCCCGCTATCGGAGAGCAAGCCATGATTCCTTTACGCCGCATGCTAGACTTTGCCAGCGAACTTCAGGTCACAGTCAAAGGCAACGCCTGAGGCCTTGGTCACTGGAAAAATCACGGCGAGAATTTAAAACTCCTCCATCCGCTCCTGCATTCTGGCGACATCCGCCAGACGCTGATGAATCTTAGCTGAAACCAAGTAGTTGTCCTGAGTTAATTTCAACGCATAGGTAAGTTGTTTTTTAGCGTCGCCCAAAGACCCCTTGAGAATAAAATACTCCGCCCGAGATTGGTGCAGCTCTGCAATATTGCCGGACAAACCCTGTACCTCTGCAAGCAGATACCAAAGACCAGGATCATCGGGCCAGCGCTTGCTCTGCTTCACTAGTACTTCGGCGGCGATATGTGGCTGTTGATTTTTCATCAATGCTCTGGCGTAGCCCATGGTCAGCGGATGATTGCCCGGGGAGACCGCTAGCCTGCGAGCCAATTTTTTTGCGGCCTGATCTGGCTTATTACGTGCCATGTCAATATCCGCATCGGCAATGATATATTCAAGACGATCAGGACTGGTTGACCAAATGGAGTTCAGCTCCAAGCCAGCTTCATCAGCGCGCCCAGAAGCCGTCAGCGCAAGAACCAGCCCATAGGTAGCGGCTTCGCGTGAATAGGGCGTGCCATCCAGTTCTCCCTGAAATCTGGCTACCGCCAGAACTGGGGTTTCGGACAGCTCAGTGATAACGCGGGCCCGCATCAATTGATAATTCAGGTCTGGGTCGCGCACTTTTTTGGGATATTTCCTCGCGCGATTGCGTGTGTCGGCAATACGATTTTCGGACAGGGGATGAGAGCGAAGAAATTCGGGCATCTGTTCGCTGGCTGAATACCGCGTTGTGCGCAGCATACGCTCAAACATCACAGGCGCTGCGTGCGGGTCCATATCCGCATCTATTATCGTTTGCATACCAACGCGGTCAGCCTCTTGCTCATTACTTCGACTGTAACTCAGCGCCGAATTCTGCGCAGCCGCCTGCGTTGCCGACAAAGCCGCCATACCCACGTCTGCACCAGTGGTTGCCATCAACACAAAACTCGCCAACATAGCAGCGAGGGTCAAAGGCTGTAATTTTTGTTGATACTCTACCCCACGCGAGAAGTGACGTTGGCTTAAGTGAGCGATTTCATGCGCCAACACAGTGGCAAATTCGTCTTGCGTCTCGGCCCATAGAAGCAGGCCATTGTGAATGCCTATCACGCCGCCGGGAACAGCGAAGGCATTCATTGTCGGATTGTCGACAATGACTAGATCTATGCGTCGATCCTCCAATCTAGAATGACTAACCAGCATATAGATAAGGTTTTCTACGTAGTCAAACAACAAGGGATCGTCTATGGTGGGGACTTGACCGCGGAAAGCTCGCAACCAGGCACGGCCTAACTGGTACTCGAATTCGGATGAAAACATGCTAGTGCTGGATTCACCGAGATTCGGTAATGTGAATTCCTCCGTGTTGGCGGAACCGGTATTGGCTAGAATTGAGGAGAATCCAATTGCGAATACCAGGCGTCGCGCAAGTACCATCAGCCCTGACAGATTAAACACAGTGTGAAACCACTAATTTATAGATTGATGTGCCTTATTGTACTGCATTCACGGCGTTTCCGGATAAACCGTTTTCTCCTGACTTTTTGCATTGATTCACCATAAATTGGTCAATGTGCTTGCGCAGTTATCGACTCGACAAAATAAATCGAATACAATTTTGATAGCTTTTGGTGATCAAAGAGACTTATGAGTGCTTTTGAACTTACTACAATAGACCTTGAATCTCGCAACATAGCGTCCGACTGTGCCAGGATTGGCGCTCGAATTGAGTCATATCGTGCGCGTGAAGCTGCTGCTCACCCCTCACTCATCGTGGGCGAACAGCATGAACCTGCGATACCTGCCGAGCGCTGCGTGCCAGAAATCAATGCGAATGAACTCACCATAGATAGCCTACGCGCGGCAATCTCCGAGCATGGCGCACTCATTGTCCGCGACATGTTTTCTAAAACACCTATGGATACACTCATCAAGGCTGCGGACAACGTCATCGACGCTTGCTTAGACTCGGGCTCAACTCCCGCCATTAATACCTACTACAATCCACCCGGCAACCTCAGAACCATCATGCCAAAGAAGGATAGAGAGCTTGGCAATACAAGGAGCTTTCACCGCGAGTCTGGATCAGCTATGTGTGTCGAAGCCCCGAGTGTCGCAGAGGCATTGTTACAGCTGTACGAAGCACACGGCCTAAAAGAGCTGATCGGACTATACCTCGGCGAGCCGCCATGTCTCTCTGTCAAAAAGTGGGTTTTAAGGCGCTCCAAACTGCCGGTTGCAGAGGCGGGTTGGCACCAAGATGGCGCATTTATGGGGACTAATCTCAATAGCCTGAATATGTGGATGCCACTGAATGAATGCGGCGGCACAACAGGCGCGCCTAGTATGGATGTTGTACCACAGCGGCTCAATAAAATTACCTCTGCGGCGGGGGCCCAATTCGACTGGTCAGTTAGTGATTCACAGGTGTCCAGTCGTCTGGTAGATAGCCAGCCACTAGCACCCACGTTCAGTGCCGGCGATGTATTTTTCTTCGATCATTTTTATCTACACAGAACTCAATATCGCCCCGACTTCACCAAACTGCGGTATGCAGTCGAAACCTGGTTTTTTGGCGCATCAAGCTTTCCAAAGAATCAAATACCTATCGCCTGGTGAGCGCCAACATGCAGACCTTTTCGACGGCAATAGTGCCGCAACAGCACTGCTAGCCCTCATTTTTATCAGTAGCGCAGTCTTTCCGGCGCGTCAAAGCGATGTTATAGGCCAGCTGTTGCTCATAGGCTTCGTCAACATGGCCTTCAGGCAACTCATGTAAGGCCTTGTCCCAGTGAGCTTCGACATAGTCCTTGTTCAGCCAGTAATATTTGAATGCATCTGACGTCCAATCTTTGTAGATCTCTTCCCAACTAAAACGATTAAAATGAGGCTGGAGGCAACCCTCGGTGAGCGCTTCGCCCTCCAGTTGATAGCGAAAGTCTACGGACAGACGCATATGCTCGAGATTGTGATTTTCCATAGCCTTGTGAACGGTCATTGATTGGAAGAGCACGATATCCCCAGCTCTGAAATCCGCACCCACCCAGCGACATTTCAGCACTTCTTTACTGAGCACAGCGCGTCGATTACCGGCGCCCAAGTGAAAGGTTAAAGGGAGCACACCATATTTATGTGAGCCCTCCATAATTGCCAAAGATCCATCCTTGACGGCACAATCCGCCAATGGCATCCATGCCGCAGTCAAATTTGGAGTGCCCTGATTGTTAGGGAAGTCTTGATGCGGTGGCGTAGCCAGTTCTGGGCTATCAGGAAATATGAGCCTGACAATACTCAGAGGCTGAGGGAAAGCGCTCTCGCCGAGCGCCTGTCGCATGACATTTATCAAATTGGTTTCATGCGCCAGGCTATGAAAGGATTCAAGTTTTACGATGCGGTCGTGTGCTTGAAAAAACTTGGGGCTGCCCTCCCTGCGCGGCCGGCATAGTGCCTTGGCGCTCATTCGATTCCGCCCGCCTTCAATCCACCCCTGCTCGGCAAGAATTTCTGTTATCTCGTGCCTCAGTTGTTCTAACCGTTGCGTAGGGACAATATTACGGAAAAACAGGTAGCCGTCTGACGCCATCCGAGCGCGCAGTGCAGTGGTATTGCCCAATAATTCGTTTGCCTCATACATAGGCTCAAGCGTAATGTTATCGGCCATTGCGGGAAAAGCCTCTACCCGCAACTCAATCAGGCGCCGCATCAATTCCTCACTGCCGCTAGCCCGCGCTATCGGTTGTAACAGCGCGATACCCGCATCATAATCGCCGGCCTTAGTCAGTGTCTCAACCTGCTCGAGCACCTCGCGATAGGCGTCGAGTCCGTCTGCACCATCAGGACACGCACTTTCAATTGTCATACATACGCTTCCATAACTGAAATTTACTCACCTCGCGGGCATCACTGGTGTCGCCGACTCAATGCACCATACATTTCACCATCCACAGAAACAGGCACAGCGAGCGCGAGCATATCGTCTCGGTGACGCTAGAACACCACCGGTTGCTGCTTTAACGGCGCCGTTGACCCCGCGAAAAACCAAGATTCTATCGCATAACGATTGTTCGTATGACTCAAGCCAAAGCCCGTGCGATGTAGATTAAAGTGATCAAAGAAAAGGGCATCTCCCGCGTTGAATCTGGGGCACTGCACAGGATTGGTCTGCGTTATTTCGTCCACAAGGCCCTGGCCCACTGTCCAATTAAAAGGAGATCCATGGGTGCCTGTTTCATGTATCTTTCTTTCCCCCCCACCGATGATTTCCAATCCCGGTGCATCAGCGTCACCGCCACAGTCTGTGAGCGCGATCCACAAGTTTGCCGTTCTGATAGACGAGGCATCCCCAAGAAAGTAACCGTCCTGGTGCCAGCCTGAAGAGGCGCCATTGTTTGGCGCTGCGCAACGGACCACCCATTTGCGCACAGAAAGCACCGGATCTTCTCCAAAATAGCCGGTCAGTAGCGCGGGAAGACCGATCTCGCGATAATACTCAATCAGCTGAAACGTTACAGGAGGACTATCAACACTCCACACCGAACCAACATTGGTGTAACGCTCACCCCCACGAAACTGAGCAGGCCCGCCCTGCACGCTGGCGCATCTCCGGTACCAAGGGTTAGTGTGCGCGTCTGACTCTGCGCCCTGAGAAACGTCAATTCTGGCCTGTAACACGCGGTCGATGTTTTCCCGCATCGTTTTCATTCGAGCAGAATCCATTAACCCCCGCACAATCAGACCGCCCTTACCAAAAATACCAGCCTTCAGGGCATCCGCGTCGAGGTCACTCGCCCCAATCTCAGGAAAGCCTTCTACAGCACCAAACCGGTTGTCGTGAACAGGGGGCCAATTACTGTGGGGTTGTGGCCATTCCATTTCAGGATACGCCTGTATACGCAACTCAATCAGTCGCTGCGCCAGCGCAGGGTCATCGTACCTTCCCTCCGTTTCCAACAATGCGATGGCAGACCGATAGTTGCCTTCCTGGACGAGTTGTTCTGCCTGATTCAGAAGTTTGTGATAAGCGCTCATGTGTTTATCCTGCACACTCCCTAAAGTGCTGTCAAATGCCATAACCTACTGCAGGCGTCAAACCAAGGCAGCGAGAGAGCCTAGCCATCGCTCTCTTCCGCCGCCTTTCCTTTGCCTTGCCCGCCTTTCTTATTTCCCTTGCGGGACTGGCGGAAAAAAGCGGCCTGACGACGAGCCTCCAAAAATAGTCCGGCATGCACATAAAACTGCCGCAACCGCTTTTGTGTCTCTTCGTCTTTTGAAAAAAGAAGATTCAGCAGCGGCTCACTACTGGGCTCGCCACCTGGCTTCCTGATCACTCCCAGACCAAACCCATGATTAAACTTGAACACCTCGTCATGTTCTTTTTCAAGCTCTTCAAAATACTTCCACGCACCAAAGTCCTTTATTTTTGCCATGACATCGTGAAATAGAACAATGCCACCGGGCTTCACTTTAGGATACCAATTAGTGAAATCCTCTTTAACTGCATCGTAAGTATGCAAGCCGTCGATATGCAATAAGTCCAAGGAGTTCTCATTAAAGTGCTGCAACGCCTCATTGAAGAACATACGTAAAAGGTAGGAATTCCCGCGGTAGTACTCTCGCGCATGATCACTAACGTCTGTGTATATAGAGTCATCGTACGCATCGGTATGATCGTCACCTTCCCAACAATCTACACCATAGGCCACGCCATCAATGTCATGTTCAACCATGGACTGACAAAAAGTGAAAAAAGACAGTCCATTATAGACGCCAAGTTCAACTATTAATTCAGGGCGAATGGCAGCGACAAGGTCATATGCAAAAGGCAAATGGTCAACCCAAGTACTAAAAACCATTCGCTTGGGCTCAAACCGCTGAAGTGATGGCGGGAAATATATCGTATTATCCATAAATTATTCTCAACCTATTTCGTGGCCACATTCCAGGCCGACATATGTTATTTTTTTGCGGTAGCTCTCAATCTATCCAACTTTCTTGTCGCAGAAAACCGCACATACTCTAGCACCTCATTAGACAATTCGCCCAGATAGACCGGGTGAGTTTCAGGCACTGAAAATTTCTCTCCGCGAATTTTTTCATACTGTGCTTTGATGGCATCAACAAACTTTTCTCTCTCTTGAAATTCATCTCCGCCAGTAGTGACGCCGCCATGAAACTGATGGAACGTCCCCTCCCCTTGCAAAAAGACATGCGTCATTCCCGGGTATTCGCAAGCCCGCTTATACAGATCGAGGTTCACAAGCCCGCCTCCTCGCATATCAAACTTCGCATCGAAGCCACCAAGATCACTCCACACGCCTCGAGGCATACTAATACAATTACTCTCGCTATGAGATAAATAAAACCCATGGGCAGACGAACCACTAAAGCAGGATATCTCAAAGAGTCTATAGCCGTTATCAGGCCAAGATATCGACTCCATCAAGACCCGCTCCTGATCGACATCGTAACCACTGCCCACGGATTTCTGCTGCAACTCAACGCCCAGGTGATACCCTGGAACCGTTACCATTGCACACGTTGCGAGCCGATGTCCACGAACCATATTATTGACTACACCCGGAGTCACGAGGCGAGCGCCATCTATCATCACACAGATATTCTTACCCCTCGCTTTTTCGATACCATAGCTGATGGCATAAATAGGTGTTGGCTGATCTTCCTTTCGTAGATGGTAAGAAAAATTCGACGGCAACGTATTAATGAAATCGCGAGACATTGTATTCGATGAGTCATTTTCGACGATCACAACCTCATAGTCAGCAGGGCAAGCACCTCGCTGATAATCAGGAAATAGCGACCGGACAGTATTCTTGGCTTGTAGTGGCATATCGTAGACAACCACTACAAAGCTGACGACGATTTTATCGTGATCTTTTTTACTACGCATAACGCGTCTAATGCCCTGCTGTATGCGATTTAGCATTGAAGTGCCACCAATCAACGTCCAGATTTTTTTAGTTTTTTATACAAACGGCTGACTTTCCATGGAAGAGACGGCCCGCCGGCCCCGTCGTTATGCTTGAGGTCTGCTGTATAAAACTTTTCTTCTTCATTTTTATTTTCAAGACCCATTTCAGCGGCAGCACCTAACATCTTCTCATCCAAGTCTGCCTCATCATTATCGAAATTCAAAATCGAGAATTTATTTATTTTATACTCATCAAAGAGAGCCTTATTGTAGGCATACCACAACTTTAGGGATTCTTCACGGCTCTTGCTGCTGCGTTTTTCTAGCGACTTTGCAACAGCATTGGGGTGGCGATAAATTCCGATCAGCTCTATCGAGGGATAAAGATGTTTCCATCCATCCAAAACGAGTAACGTTCGTGGATCCTTAAATCCAAAATTTGGCGCACCTGCATGCTCTGCCAGAAGCGCCTTGGCACGCGCGATATGCTCATTACTCCAAACGACCTTCGCCGGCGGCGTATCCCAAGCCCCTGCGTTGGCTTCCAGAATTGCATCATGCAAATCAACGAATTTCTGATTCTCTCGATTGCCTTTCTCATTATGCTTATTCCATGTGTGACAGTCGCCCAAAATCAAACCCGCCTCCTGCAGCGAGCCGGCCAGGTAACTGGTACCGCTTCGATGCATTCCAAGGACAGCAATCAGCCGCGCCGGCAATTCAGAGTTCAAATCGTGTACCGCACGTTCCGGCATTTATAAATATCCATTTCGTCTAGATGAACAATACAGATTCATATTTCTTGCACCTCTAATGAATGCAGCAAGCGGTTTCGCTGCTGTATCTTCACCTATTTACAATCAACATGGCAACTCTGTTTTAGGCCACTTACCCTAGCATGTTCTGTAGAAATTAGCTGGCGGACAATAACTGTCACGCGGACGTTTTACTGCTCAACAAGCACCGCGGACTTTTGACCTGCCCAGGGAGCCACCCAGATCAACAATAGCATCCCCGGAACAGCCAGACAGGTACACAGCAAAAAGAAGTCAAACCATCCAATGTTCTCAACAATGATACCCGTACTCCCATTGACCAATGTCCGGGGCACTGCCGCAAGCGCCGTAAAAAGAGCAAATTGTGTTGCCGCATACGTCTTGCTCGTTTCACGCGCGATAAAAGCGGTAAAGGCGGCGGTACCCATTCCGACACCGAGGTACTCGAAGGCGATCACTAACGCTAGGAGCCACAGGTCTGGCTCCGAGCTAGCAAGCAGAGCAAACCCCAGAATACTGGCCATCTGCACCCCACCAAACATCCACAGGGCCCGATTTATCCCGACTCGCAGCATAATCAGACCACCCACCAAACCACCCATAATTGATGGCCACAAAGCGGCATTCTTCGCCACCAAACCAATCTCTGTCTTAGTGAACCCCATCTCAAGGTAAAATGGCATGGTTAGCGCTGTGGCCATGCTGTCACCGAGCTTATAAAGGAACATAAAGCACAACACCAAAATCACTCCCGACCAGCCTCGACGCCCTAGATATTCAAAAAAGGGCGAGGACAGAGCCTGCCGCATTCCCAGTGCCGCTGGTTTTTCGGACTCAGGCTCAGACACCACCAGGCTCATTATGATGCCGACCAACATGAAGCCAGCAGTAATCCAAAAAACGCTAGACCAGGGCAGGATATCCGCCAGGATAAGTGACAATGATCCGGGTACTAGGCTGGATATGCGATAGGCTTGCACGTGGATAGAACTGCCTAAACCTAACTCGTCATCCGACAAAATTTCACGTCTGTAAGCGTCTAAAACCACATCCTGACTGGCGCTGAAAAACGCAACGACCAGCGCCAGCGCCGCGATCAACTTGGTGGACTGCTCCGGATTAAACATGCCCATAGCGCCAATTGAAAACAGCAAAAAGACCTGGGTTATCAACATCCAGCCTCTGCGTCTGCCCAAAAAGGGTGGGACAAAGCGATCTAAAAACGGCGCCCAAAGAAACTTTATCGTATAGGGCAATCCAATCAGCGAGAATAGTCCTATCTCTGCTAGAGACACGCCACCGTCACTGAGCCAGGCAGGGACCAGTTGAAAGAGCACGTAGAGCGGCATACCTGAAGCAAGGCCGGTAAATATGCAGGCAAGCATACGTCGATTAAACACTGCGGCACGAAAACTGACTAATGCAGTACTCAAGGTGTCTTAATCT
>ERZ888423.1868-NODE-1868-length-17049-cov-33.170119_pt1 | contig 17049 bp, 12 predicted proteins | sample MGYA00520523_ERZ888423 | MGnify/ENA primary metagenome ERZ888423 (study PRJEB32303, sample SAMEA104408611) | aquatic metagenome | biome: Brackish water; feature: Pelagic; material: water | place: Baltic Sea | collected 2014-06-08T10:24:00 | depth 30,27 m ...
TATCGGGATGTGGCGCAGCTTGGTAGCGCACTTCGTTCGGGACGAAGGGGCCGCAGGTTCGAATCCTGTCATCCCGACTTGCAAGTTCTAAGTGCCTGCTTAACCCAGGTCGTCAGCATTGCCCCACGGCGGTTTCACACTGCCTCGGGCCCGGCCGACTCGTCTTCAGGCCAGATCGGCCCCCGGATAACCGCGTGGTGTCACCATGCGCCCGTCCTGAATCCGCGTGGTGCTGTTGCCGATCAGCACCAGCGTGAGCATGTCCACCTCGGCCACCGGCAGGTTCGACAGCCGGTGCAAGCTCACCTGCTCGTCGGGCCGCCCCAGCTGCCGGGCCAGGGCCACCGGCGTGTCACCGCTGCGCTGCTCAAGCAGCAGGGCGCAGGCCCGGGCCAGTTGCCAGTCGCGTCCGCGCGAACGCGGGTTGTAGAGGGCCACCACGAAATCCCCGGCGGCGGCCCCGCGCAGGCGGGTTTCGATCGTCTCCCACGGCGTCAGCCGGTCGCTGAGGCTGATGGTGCAGAAATCGTGCATCAGGGGGGCTCCGGCGCGGGCGGCTGCCAGCTGCAGGGCGGAGATGCCCGGATGCACCGTGAAGCCGGGGCGGGCATCGGCCGGCAGGGCCAGCCACAGCTCCAGGGCCAGCCCGGCCATGCCGTAGATGCCGCTGTCGCCTGATGACACCAGCGCCACCGTCAGGCCTTGTGCCGCCAGCTCCAGGGCCTGACGGCATCGTTCCCGTTCCAGGGTGAGCTGGCCGTCGCAGCGCAGCTGATCGCTCCGTCGCAATGGCTCCAGCAGGTCGAGGTAGAGCCCGTAGCCCACCCAGACGGTGCTGATGGCCAGTGCCGCGCGGGCATCTGGGGTGAGCAGGGCCAGCTCACCGGGGCCGCTGCCGATCAGATGCAGCTGGCCCCTTTGCGGCGCCCATTGCTCGGCGGCGGCCGCGACCGCCGCCGTGGCGGCCCCGCTTTCGCCGCTGCGGCAGCGTTCGATTCGCTTGGCCTGGCGCAAGCAGCCCCCGGGCCCGGCGGCCAGCAGCGCCGCCGCCTCCGCCACGCTGGCCGTGCCCATCTCCCGTTCCACCGCCGCCGACGGGGTCGGCACCGGCACCACGGCGAGCTGGGCGGCGCTGAACAGCCGCAGCGGCCACTGGTGCTCAGCGGCCAATGCCAGCAGCGCCGGCTCATCCCCTTTGCGGTCGGCGCTGCAGAGGCCGGCGACGGCTTCCGGCGCCAACCCTGCCGCCTGAAGCGCACCCAGCACCGCCCGTTCCAACAGGGTGACGCTGCTGCCGCGCTCGCAGCCCACCCCCACCCAGAGGCTGGGGGGGTGCCAGCGGCAGCCCGTGCCTGGCTGATCGCTGATCACCAGCAAGGGAGCCGCGCCATCGGACGCGCTGCTGAGCTGCTGGGCCGCCTCAAGCTCGCGCCAGAGCGGGGAGCCGCTGGTTTGTTGCACCACTGGCTGCTGCCCCCGGGCCGCTGCCTGCATCAGGCCATCCCACTCGCCGCTGCCGCGCCGCCATCCCCAGGCAGTGCCGAAGCAGTCGAGGGCGAGGCGGCCGCTGCCGCTGCTGGCGCCGGTCAGTACGGCCTGGCCGCCCAGCAGGGCCGCCACCTGCTGGCTCAGGCGCTCCGCCCCGGCTCCATGGCCACCCAGCAGGGGGATGGCGAAGCGTCCGGCCGGATCCACCACCACCACTGCCGGGTCCTGGCCTTTCCCCTGCAGCAATGGCGCGATCAGCCGGGTGATGGCGCCGCAGGCGCCCACGGCCACGAAGGCCTGGCTGCTGGCCCAGTGCCGCGTGAGAAAGGCCCCGCCGGTTTCCTCGGGGCTGGCGATGTCCTGGGCCAGCCCGGCCTGATGCAGCTGCAGGAGCAGGGGCTGGCCGGCAGGGCTGAGGCTGAGTGCCCGGCAGGGCAAGGCGTCAGGAATGGCGTCGTTCATGCGCCGAACCTGGCACGCCCGATCGACGCCGATTCGCCCGCATCGGCTGGCGAGCCGGCCGAACGCCCTTCGTCGCTATTGCCCCCGGCCCTTGCGCCCGTGCCGGAGCCGATCCCATCACCACTGGCCTGCTGGCCCTCAGGTCCGCTTTCTGGCTCGATCTTGGGCCCGCGTTCGGTTCCAGTTTCTGGCCCGCGTTCAGGTTCGTGTTCGGGTCCGCGCTCAGGTGGCGGGCCGGAGTCTTCGACAGTCGGTTTGCCGCCAGCCGGTTTGTCGCCAGCAAGGTCGCCAGCGGAGGAATCGTTGCCGGACAGAGCGCCAGTGGCAGTCGGTGAGGTGACGCTGGCAGGAGCAGGCTCCAAGGCATCCGCAACCTCATCCTCAAACTCATCCGTGGTGTTGGTGTTGGTGTTGGTGTTGGTGCCCGCGCCCGCGCCAGGATCAGACGGCAGCGCCAGTTTTTCCTCCCGGCTGTCGAGCAGCACATTGTCTTGCTGCCCAAGTGGGGACGCAGCTGCTCCGCCCATGAGGGCCCGCTTCAGTTCAGCGTCACTGAGGGGGGCGGAGGGCCAGCGCGATGGCACACCGGGCGTGATCGTGACGGCCGTCACGGAGGCGTTGAAGGGTGGATTGAGGGCATCACCCCGTCCATCGAGCAGCTCCAGTTGGATGGCGCTTTCCCCGCTTCCAAGGCCCTTCAGCCAGACCGGGGTCTGACGATCCACCAGGAAACTGTCGCCGTTGAGGGTGATCCGCAGCCGCCAGCTGTCGTCACCGTCGCGCAGGTGCTGCAGGGGGGCATCGAACAGCAGCCAGTCGATCAGCACCGGCTCTGCCTGGATCAGGTCAAAAGGAATGGCCGGGATCAGCTGGGCGCTGGCGGGTTGTGGCACGCCCAGGGGGTTGGCAGCGGCCCGGTGCAGCTGGATCTGGGTGCTGGCGCCGGGCTCTTTCACCGCTTCGCCCCAGGGGAAGGCGGCATAGACGCTGATGCGGTGGCTGCCCGGCGTGAGCGGTTCCATCGGCACCTGGAGGGCGTGGGGGGGGGCGGCGGCCTCACCGCTCAGGTCGGCAGCCGTCGCGCCGATCCGGATCGGCGCTTCCTGGTCGCGCTGCACCACCAGATGGGGACCGAGAGCGCCCGGGGCGGTCCCCGCCAGCGGCCACTCAGCCACACTCACCTCCAGCGTCCAGGGACCGGCGGGAAGAACGGCATCCGCTGCCGGCGCAACGATCTTCACTTGCGGGCGCCTGGCGCTGAGCACATCCTTGAGTTGCTGGGTCGCTCGGGGCGGAGCGACTTCGCGCACGGTGCCACTGGCAAGGGGAGCCGGTGCTGTTGCAGGCGCGGGTGAGCCGGCGTTCCTCCAGCCCCAACCTCCACTGAGCAGCACGGTGAGGCAGAGCAGGCCGGCACTGATGGCTCGGCCCCATGGCCGGGAGCGCCCCCGGTGCGGCAGCTCCTGAGCTGGCAGCCTCGCCATGACCATCTCGTTACTCCTGCCCTGACGACGGCGGCCTGAGCATTCTGCTGGCCGATTGGTGAGCCCAGAATCCATGCCGCCGCCAAGATTTGCATGAACGATCCAACATCCTGATTTGCTGGATAACAAATGTGGGCATATCCCCTGTATTTCGATGTCAAGAATCGGGCGGGAGAGCCCTGTCCCAGACAGGAGAGCCAGGGGATTGAACCTTTGTTACTTCCTCGGCAAACGCCCAGAAGCTCGCCCTTATACTCTCGCCAGCGGTCCCCTCATCGGGGCCCTTGCGCCAGTTGTGGCAACGGGTTTTGGCTTTCGCCACGCCCTTGTCCTCTGGAGTCAACGGCATGGCGGATTCCGATCCGCGGTGCTGTTCGGCCCGCCGGCCAGGTGCCTGCACCCGGCCGGAGCGGTGGACCTCCACCTCCACCTCGACCCCGTCCCTCGAGGAACGTCTCGATGACCATCAGCCCACCAGAGCGTGGGAAAACGGCGAAGGCCATGGTTGACCGGAACCCCGTTCCTGTCGACTTCGATGTTCTCGGCAAGCCCGGGCACTTCGATCGCACCCTCGCCAAAGGCCCCAAAACCACCACCTGGGTTTGGAACCTCCACGCCAACGCTCACGATTTCGATAGCCACACGAGCGATCTTGAAGAGGTCTCCCGGAAGATCTTCAGCGCTCACTTCGGCCATCTGGCCGTCATTTTCATCTGGTTGAGCGGCGCCTTCTATCACGGTGCCCGCTTCTCCAACTACACCGGCTGGCTGGCCGACCCCCTGCACGTCAAACCGAGTGCTCAGGTGGTCTGGCCCATTTTCGGCCAGGAAATTCTCAACGCCGATGTGGGCGCCGGTTTCCACGGCATCCAGATCACCTCAGGCCTTTTCCACGTGTGGAGAGCCTGGGGTTTCACCAGTGAGTTCCAGTTGCTCTGCACGGCAATCGGCGCCCTGGTGATGGCCGGTCTGATGCTCAACGCCGGTGTCTTCCACTACCACAAGGCAGCGCCAAAGCTGGAGTGGTTCCAGAACGTTGAGTCGATGCTCAACCACCATCTGGCCGGTCTGCTCGGGCTGGGGTCCCTGTCCTGGACGGGCCACCTCCTGCACGTGTCCCTGCCGACCTCGGCCCTGATGGATGCCATCGACGCCGGCCAACCGCTGGTGCTCAACGGCAAGACCATCGCCTCGGTGGCGGACATTCCCCTTCCTCACGAATTCCTCAACCAGGACCTGATTGCTCAGCTGTTCCCCGGTTTCGGAGCGGGCCTTTCCGCCTTCTTCACGGGCAACTGGGCCGCCTACAGCGATTTCCTCACCTTCAAAGGTGGGTTGAATCCCGTCACGGGCAGCCTCTGGATGACGGACATCGCCCATCACCACCTGGCGATCGCGGTCCTGTTCATCGTTGCCGGCCACCAGTACCGCACGAACTGGGGCATTGGCCACAGCATTAAGGAGATCCTTGAGGGCCAGAAGGGCGATCCCCTGCTGTTCCCTGCACCCAAGGGTCACGACGGCCTGTTCGAGTTCATGACCACCTCCTGGCATGCCCAGCTGGCGGTCAACCTCGCGCTGTTGGGTTCGCTCACGATCGTCGTGGCGCACCACATGTATTCGATGCCCCCCTATCCCTACATCGGCATCGACTACGCCACCCAGCTCTCGCTGTTCACCCACCACATGTGGATTGGCGGCTTCATCATTGTTGGCGCCGGTGCCCACGCGGCCATTGCCTTGATCCGCGACTACGACCCCGCTCAGCACATCGATAACGTGCTTGACCGGGTTCTCAAAGCTCGTGATGCCCTGATCAGCCACCTCAACTGGGTGTGCATCTGGCTCGGCTTCCACAGCTTCGGCCTCTATATCCACAACGACACCATGCGTGCCCTGGGCCGTCCCCAGGACATGTTCAGTGACACCGCCATTCAGCTGAAGCCCATCTTCGCTCAATGGATTCAGGGCCTGCACGCCGCTGCAGCCGGTACCACTGCGCCTAATGCGCTGGCCGGTGTGAGCGAAGTGTTCAATGGCGCTGTTGTTGCTGTGGGCGGCAAGGTGGCCGCCGGCCCGATCCCCCTGGGGACGGCCGACTTCATGGTCCACCACATCCATGCCTTCACGATCCACGTCACCGTGTTGATCCTGCTGAAGGGTGTGCTCTACAGCCGCAGCTCCAGGCTCATCCCCGACAAGGCGAACCTGGGCTTCCGCTTCCCCTGCGACGGCCCCGGCCGTGGCGGTACCTGCCAGGTGTCGGCTTGGGACCACGTGTTCCTTGGCCTCTTCTGGATGTACAACTCCATCTCGATCGTGATCTTCCACTTCAGCTGGAAGATGCAGAGCGATGTGTGGGGCACGGTGAATGCTGACGGCAGCGTCCAGCACATCACCAATGGCAACTTTGCTCAGAGCGCCATCACCATCAATGGTTGGTTGCGCGACTTCCTCTGGGCGCAGGCCGCTCAGGTCATCAACAGCTACGGCACCTCTTCGAGTGCTTATGGCCTGATGTTCCTGGGTGCTCACTTCATCTGGGCTTTCAGCCTGATGTTCCTGTTCAGCGGCCGCGGCTACTGGCAAGAGCTGATTGAGTCCATCGTCTGGGCTCATAACAAGCTGAAAGTGGCTCCGGCCATCCAGCCACGTGCTCTGAGCATCACTCAGGGTCGTGCCGTGGGCGTTGCTCACTACCTTCTGGGCGGTATCGCTACCACCTGGGCCTTCTTCCTGTCCCGACTCATCGCGGTCGGCTGACCTCACACCTGACCTTTCCCAATGGCAACGAAATTTCCTTCGTTCAGCCGGGGTCTGGCACAGGACCCGACGACCCGCCGTATCTGGTACGGCATCGCCACGGCTCACGACTTCGAGAGCCATGACGGGATGACCGAGGAGAAGCTTTACCAGAAGCTCTTCTCCACCCACTTCGGTCATCTGGCCATCATTGGCCTCTGGGTTTCCGGCAACCTGTTCCATATCGCCTGGCAGGGCAACTTCGAGCAGTGGGTCGCCGATCCGCTGCATGTCCGTCCCATCGCTCACGCGATCTGGGATCCTCACTTCGGCCAAGGTGCCATCACCGCCTTCACCCAGGCGGGAGCCACCTCTCCGGTGAACATCGCTTATTCCGGCCTGTACCACTGGTGGTACACGATCGGAATGAAGACCAACGCCGAGCTTTATCAGGGTTCCATCTTCATGATGATCCTGTCGGCCTGGGCTCTGTTCGCTGGCTGGCTGCACCTTCAGCCCAAGTTCCGGCCTTCCCTGGCCTGGTTCAAGAACGCTGAATCTCGTCTGAACCACCACCTGGCAGTTCTGTTCGGCTTCAGTTCCATCGCCTGGACCGGTCACCTGGTTCACGTGGCGATTCCTGAAGCCCGCGGTCAGCACGTCGGCTGGGACAACTTCCTCAACGTTCTGCCCCACCCCGCCGGTCTGGCTCCGTTCTTCACCGGTAACTGGGGTGTGTATGCCGAGAACCCCGACACCGTCAACCAGGTGTTCGGCACCGCTGAGGGATCCGGTACCGCGATCCTCACCTTCCTGGGCGGCTTCCAACCCCAGACCGAGGCGCTCTGGCTCACGGACATTGCCCATCACCATCTGGCGATCGGCTGCATTTTCGTGATCGCCGGTCATATGTACCGGACCAACTTCGGGATCGGTCACTCGATCCGCGAAATCCTTGATGCTCACAACCCCCCCAAGGGCACCCCTGGTGACCTCGGCGCCGGGCACAAGGGCCTCTACGACACTATCAATAACTCGCTCCACTTCCAGCTCGGCCTTGCCCTGGCCTCGCTCGGTGTGGTCACGAGCCTGGTGGCGCAGCACATGTATGCCATGCCGTCCTATGCGTTCATCGCTAAGGACTACACGACACAGGCTGCTCTCTATACCCACCACCAGTACATCGCCATCTTCTTGATGGTCGGTGCCTTCGCTCATGGTGCGATCTTCTTCATTCGTGATTACGACCCCGAAGCCAACAAGAACAACGTTCTGGCCCGGATGCTTGATCACAAGGAAGCCCTGATCAGCCACCTCAGCTGGGTCTCCCTGTTCCTCGGTTTCCACACCCTCGGCCTCTACGTCCACAACGACGTGGTCGTGGCGTTCGGCACCCCCGAGAAGCAGATCCTGGTGGAGCCCGTGTTCGCTCAGTTCGTGCAGGCTGCCTCCGGCAAGGCCATGTACGGAATGGACGTGCTGCTCTCGAACCCCAGCAGTGCCGCCAGCCTGGCTTCGGCCAACATCCCTGGTGATCACTTCTGGCTCGATGCGATCAACGGCAACACCGATGTGTTCCTGCCCATCGGCCCTGGCGACTTCCTTGTGCACCACGCCATCGCGCTTGGACTGCACACCACCACCTTGATCCTGGTCAAAGGTGCTCTGGACGCCCGGGGTTCCAAGCTGATGCCCGATAAAAAGGACTTCGGCTACTCCTTCCCGTGCGACGGCCCCGGCCGTGGAGGCACCTGCGACATCTCTGCTTGGGACGCCTTCTACCTTTCGGTGTTCTGGGCTCTGAACACCGTGGGTTGGGTCACCTTCTACTGGCACTGGAAGCACCTGGCGATCTGGCAGGGCAACGTGGCTCAGTTCAACGAATCCAGCACCTATCTGATGGGCTGGTTCCGTGACTACCTCTGGCTCAACAGCTCCCAGCTGATCAACGGGTACAACCCGTTTGGGACGAACAATCTGGCCGTCTGGTCCTGGATGTTCCTCTTCGGTCACCTGGTGTGGGCCACGGGCTTCATGTTCCTGATCTCCTGGCGTGGTTACTGGCAGGAGCTGATCGAAACCATCGTCTGGGCGCACCAGCGCACCCCGCTCGCCAACTTGGTGGGCTGGCGTGACAAGCCCGTCGCTCTCTCGATCGTTCAGGCACGTGTGGTTGGTCTGGCGCACTTCTCCGTGGGCTACGTCCTCACATACGCAGCCTTCTTGATCGCGTCCACCTCCGGCAAATTCGGCTGACCCAATGCGGCCAGCTTGATCTTCGAGGGACGATCCTCCATCAACCCCCGGCTCACCCCGGGGGTTTTTTCATGTCCCTCCCTTCCACCCTTGCGGGCAGCCTGAAGCGACCCACAGCACGACTGTTGCCTTGCCCGCGTCGACGATGCACCGTGCAGCTCAGCAGTGCACAGACGAGCCTTTCCACTGCTGAGTTGCATCGCTTGCGGCGCTCCTTCTTCTCAGCCCTGCCTGGAATCAGCTGCCGCAGCAGACGAACGTTTGCGCTGCGGCCACCACTTTCTTCCCTCCAGCAGTTTCACCTCGAGGTACATCACGGGCACCACAAAGAGGGTGAGCAGCGTGGAAACCAACAAGCCGGAAAACACCACGGTGCCGATGCTGATGCGGCTCGCTGAGCCCGCACCGGTGGCGAACACCAACGGCAGAAAACCCGCCAGGGAGGACACTGCGGTGAGCAGGATTGGCCGCAGGCGGCTGATGGCGGATTCCTCGATTGCTTCCCTCAAACCGACTCCCTGCTGGAGCCGCTGGTTGGCAAATTCCACGATCAAGATGCCGTTTTTTGCCGCTAGGCTGACGAGTACCAGCAAGCCCACCTGGGCATACACATCGAGGAACAATCCTCGCGTGGCCAGGCCCACCAACGCCCCCAGCATGGCCAGCGGCACGGTCACCAGGATGATCAGCGGATCGAGAAAGCTCTCGTACAGACCAGTCAGCACCAGGTAAACCACCACCACACCGAACACGAATAGCTGCAGCGTTTTTCCGCCCGCCTGCTGTTCCTCACGCGCCAGCCCCACCCACTCCAGATCGGTGAAGGGCGTGCCCTGCTCCTGCTGGATGGCTTCGAGGCGGGCGATCGCCTGCCCGGTGCTCAGCCCGAAGCGCGGCACCGCCTGGATCGTGATCGACCGCGACAGCCGGCTGCGGTTGATGGTGGTGGGCCCGGTGGATTGCTCGATGCGCACCACCTCGCGCAGAGGGATCAGGGCACCGCCGCTGCTGCGCACCTGAAGGGCGAGCACATCGTCTGCCGTGTTGCGGCTACTGCCCTCGAGCTGGACCACCACACGGCGCACACGATCACTCTCGAAGCTGTCATTCACGTAGCGGCTTCCGAAGCTGGAGCCGAGCGTGTTGACCACGGTGTTGAGATCAATCCCCAGCGAGGCCATGCGCAGCCGGTCGGGCAGCAGCCGCAGCAGCGGGGCGTCGGCGCTGAAGCGTGTGCTGACCCGCTCGAAGTCGCCGCTGGCATTGGCGGCAGCGATGAAGCGGCGGGTTTCCTGCTCGAACGCCGCCAGATCAAGCCGGCCGGCACTGACGTCGAGCATTTCCAGTTCCAGGCCACCTTCGCCACCGAAGCCGCGCACGGTTGGCGGCACGCTCACCTGCACCGCCGCCTCGGTGATGTCTGCCCGCAGCCGCCGCCCCAGCCGTTCGGCCACCGCCACGTTGCTGTTTTCGCGGCCGGTGCCCCGTTCGCTCATGTCTTTGAGCCGGATGAAGAAGATGCCGCGGTTGGGGGCGCTGTCGCCGAAGGAGCGCCCGGCGTAAAAGTTGGCGATCCGCACCATCGGCTCCTTCACCACCCGTTCCCGCACCTGTTCCAGCACGGCTTCTGTGGCCTGGATGGAGGCACCACCCGGCAACACCACCACGCCCCGGATCTGGCCCTCGTCTTCCTGGGGGATGAATCCTGTGGGCAGTTGCCCCAGGCCCCACAACGTCAGCACAATTCCGCCTGCCAGCCCCAGCAGCACAAGGCGCCGGCGACGGAAGCTCCTGTCGAGGGCACGGCCGTAGTGAAGGCCCAAGCGCTCCAGCCACACCTGCGGCTGGTGCAGCAGCCGCTTCAGTCGGGCTGGTTCTCTCCAGCCGTGGGCAAGCAGCCAGGCCGATGCCACCGGCGTGAAGGTGAGCGCATTGATCGTGGAGAACAGGATCGTGGCGCTGATCGTGATCGCGATCGGTTGGTAGAGGCGGCCGACGCTGCCAGCCATGGCCAGCACCGGCAGGAACACCGCCACCAGCACCAAAGAGGTGGCAATCACAGCTCCACCCAGCTCCTGCATGGCGTTCCGGGCGGCCATCGCTGGAGTTTCCCCCTGCTCGAGGCGGCGGCCGATGTCTTCGCTCACCACGATCGCGTCATCCACAACCAGGCCTGTTGCCAGCACCATGCCGAACAGGCTGAGCGTGTTGATCGAGCTGCCGGTGATCCAAAGGAGGCTGAGACTGCCGATCAGGGCCACGGGCACGGCCACGGCCGTGACCACCGCCAGCCGGCTGTTGCCGAGGGCCAGCAGCAGCACCACCAGCACCAACACCACGGCGTCCCGCAGGCTGGCGACGGTGAGGTCGATGCTTTCCCGCACGGAGTCGGCCACATCGACGATCCGCTGCACCTCCACCCCGGGTGGGAACTGATTGGCCAGCCGATCAAGGCTGGCATTCACCGCGTCGCTCACCTCCAGGGCGTTGCTGCCATCGCGCTGGAAGATCTGCACAGCCACCACCGGATCCCCGTTGAGGTTCATGCCGGTGCTTTGAAAACTCTCGAGGTCAAGGGCCACCCTCCCTACGTCCTTGAGCAGCACGACGCCGCCATCGGAGGTGCGGCTCACCACCAGCTGCTCGAGTTCGCGCACGCTGCGCAACCGCCCTTCCATCTCCAGCGGCAGGGTGATCTGCTGGCCAGGGGGGCTGGGAGAATCGCCCACCTGGCCCAGGGCCGCCAGCACGTTCTGCTCCACCAGGGCGCGCTCCACATCAAGGATGGTGAGCTGGCGCTTTTCCAGCTCCACTGGATCCAGCCACAGCCGGAAGGCGAGATCCCCGCCCCCGAATGCGGTGACGTTGCCCACGCCCGGCACCCGCTGGAGGGAATCGCGCAGCTGCTGATCCACCCAGCCGCTCAGGAACGATGGCGAGTAAAGGCCTTCCTTGGCGCTGAAGCCCAGCACCATCAGCAGGTCGTCGGAGCTGCGGCGCACCTGCACCCCCAGCCGTGACACCTGCGGCGGTAGCTGCCGGTTGGCCAGCGTGGCCTCGTTCTGAGCGTTGATCTGGTTGAGCTCGGGATTGCCCCCTTCAAAGGTGAGCGTGATTGTGCTGCCGTTCGCCGAACTGCTGGAGCGGATGCTCTCCAGGCGCTCCAAGCCGTTGAGCTGGCGCTCCAGCGGGGTGGTGACCCCCTGTTCCACGGCGAGGGCGCCCCCACCGGGATAACTGGCGCGCACGCTCACCCGGATGGGCGCGATCGGGGGCAGGTTCTCCACCTGAAGGGCTGGCAGGGCGATCGCTCCCGCCATCAGGACCAGCAGGGTCACCACCAAGGTGAGCACCGGCCGGCGCAGAAACGGATCAGAAACCGACATGGACCCGATCCCGCAACTCAAGCCTGCCGATCAACAATCCTTACAGAAACGGCCCCGCTTCGTAGCCGCTGCGGCAGTTCTCCAGCGGCTGGTGCCGCTGCTCCTGCCCCAGAGCGGGTACCGGCCTGGGGCCAGCCTGGTTCCGGCCATGAAAAAGCCCCGCCTGGGCGGGGCTCTAACGGGATCGCTGAGGAGTCAGCGGATCAGTTCACGCTCCAGACGCCACCGGCGAGGTTGGTGAGCGGAGCCACCAGAGCGGTGCCTGCCAGGAACCAGGCGAAGGCGGCGCCGCCGCAGCCACCCAGCCAGAAGCCGCTGGCGAACTCGGCCCAGCCGGCCTTGGTGAAAAGGTCTGCAGGGGGGTTGTCGATCGTGACGTCGGGAGGCTGCACGTTGGGGCCGTTGCCGGCGGTGCCGTAGATCGACAGGCACACCGTGAGGATCGAAACCAGACCGATCGTGGCGAGCAGGCCGGCGGTACTGGCGTATTCGGTGAGACGCAGCGGACCGGTGAGCGCGAAGGGGCCGTAGAGGAAGAAGCCGTGGGCCATGCCCACTTCCAGACCGCGACGGTTGGGGGACAACGCCGGACGGTAGGCGGGCAACGCGTTCAGGAACGCCTTGGTGAAGTAGCTGCTGTTGATCGGGGTGGCCAGGTTGCCGACCGTGGGGTCGGCGACGGGGTGGACGGTCATGAGATGAAGCGAGCGAAGGGGAGGCGAACGGGCGGAGCGATGAACCGGCGGGCGTTGACCCGTGCACCGGGTTCAGTCGCGGGCTTCGATCACGTTGAACAGCAGGGCCATGGCAACGGCAGGACCGAGGATTCCCACCAGAGGCACGAACACCGACGGCAGCCAGGCAGCTACGAATTCTCCAGTCATGGCGTGGGCCAATACAGCAACCGCCGGTACTGTAAGGATCGCTTTCGGCCAGGCTCAGAAGCCTGCACAGGGCGACATAAAAGTTCAATCCGATCGGGGAAAATCCTGCGCTCAGGCCGGGCCGATCGCGGCGCCCAGCTCAGCGCCACGCGGCCCTTTGAGGGTCTGCCGCACGCGGTAGATGGGCCGCCCCTGGCTTTCGTGGTAGGTGCGCATCTGCAGCTCCGCCAGTAGCCCGAAGCAGAACAACTGGATGCCGGCCACGATCGCCAGCACCGCCACCAGCAGCAGGGGGCGGTTGCCGATATCGGCATCGAGGAAAATCTTCTCTCCCAGCAGATAGAGGCTGATCAGCAGGCCCAGTGCCAGGGAGGCCAGCCCACCAAAGCCGAACACGTGCATGGGCCGGGTGAGGAACCGCTTCATGAACCAGACCGTGAGCAGATCCATCAACACCCGGAAGGTGCGATCGATGCCGTACTTGCTGGTGCCGAAGCGCCGTGGGTGGTGGTTCACCTTCACCTCGGCGATCCGAGCGCCCTCGATGAAGGCCAGTGCCGGAAGGAAGCGATGCAGCTCGCCGTAGAGGTTCATGTCGGCCACCACCTCGCGGCGGTAGGCCTTGAGGGAGCAGCCGTAGTCATGCAGGCGCACCCCGGTCACACGGGCGATCAGCCGGTTGGCGATCAACGATGGCAGCAGCCGTTGCACGGCGGCGTCCTTGCGCAGGTGCCGCCAGCCGCTCACCAGGTCGTAGCCGTCCTCCAGCCGCTCCAGTAGCAGCGGGATGTCGGCGGGGTCGTTCTGCAGATCCCCGTCGAGGGTCACGATCATGGCGCCGGTGCTGGAATCGAAACCCGCCGCCATCGCAGCGGTCTGGCCGTAGTTCCGCCGCAGCAGCACAGCCACCAGCTCTGGCACCCGCCCGGCCAGTTCGATCAGCACCTCTGCTGTGCGGTCGGTGGAGCCGTCGTCGACGAGCACCAGTTCGAAGGGCCGCCCCAGGGGTCGCACGGCGCTCAATACCTGCTCCACCAGCGGCGGCAGGCTTTCTTCCTCGTTGTACAGAGGGATCACCACCGAGAGCTCCAGCCGGAGGGGCGTGCTCATGGGGCTGGCGGACAGAGGTGAGCCTGCAACTTACGGGAGGGGGCTGCCGTCATGGCAGCGGATCACCCTGCCGGCGCCTCGCAGTTCCCGGCGGTAGTGGCTGGCTACCGGATGCCTGTCCGAGGGGGCCAGCTGATCGATGCCGAGCCCGTTGCGGCCGTGGTCGCATCCGGAGCTGTGCAGGTAGTGCCCGGAGCCCAGGTGCAGAGCCACGTGGGTGCAGCGCTGGGGACGGCCGAAGAAGATCAGATCCCCCGGTTGCAGCAGCGTCAGGGTGGAGGGCCTCACCGCCACCGGCTGGCAGAACCGTTCCTGTTGGTAGGCGTCACGGGGAATCCAGATTCCCGCCTGGGCAAAGGCGCTCTGGATCAACCCAGAGCAGTCGTAATGGGGGCCGGTGGTGCCACCCCAGAGGTAGTGGTTGGGCTGGGCGGCGGCGCTGGTCGCAAACGCCAGCACGCTTGGCAGCCGGGCCTGGATGGCTGCCGCCGTCAACAGCCGCGGCAACGGCCGCGCCGCCGCCACCGCCCTGCCGATCAGTTCGCCCGCTTCCAGCCAGCAGCTGTAGCCGTCTTCGAGCAGCCGCACCTGCAGCCGGCTCCCCGGCGGCGTTGCCGCTTGGAGCACCTCCAAGCAACGCCCGGTCATGGCCTGGGTGGCGAGCCCGGCTCCGCGCGGCCGGCTGTACCCGTCCAGCGGCGCCAGCAGGCGCCAGCGGCTGCCGCTCACCAGCAGTTCCATCGCTGCGGGAGTGCCTAATCTCTCCATTGCCGTGGCCGATATTGATGGCGTTCTACCGCCCGGATGGGGCGATGGGCACGATCCTGCAGGAGCGGCTCCGCGAGCTCGAAGGACAGGCACGGCCTGGCCTTGCCGATCAGCTCGCGGTCACCTGGTTGCGGTACGACACCTCCTTGATCGGCCGGGCGGATGGGCTCGATCCAGCGGCGTTCTGGGCCCTGCCGCCGGCGGGAGCGAGTTGGGCGGGTGGCCGTTCCGTCTATCCCGCCAGCGTGGTGAAACTGTTTTATCTGGCGGCGGCGGAAGCCTGGCTGCAGCGACAGCTGCTGGAGGATTCACAGGAGCTGCGGCGCGCTCTCGCCGACATGATCCGTGCCTCGAGCAACGACGCCACCGGATATGTGGTGGATCTGCTGACGGGCACCACCAGCGGACCGGATCTGCCTCCGGCCGCTTTCGCGGCCTGGATGGCGCAACGCCAGCTGGTGAACCGCTGGTTTGCCGGCTTGGGCTGGCCTGAAACGGAGGCCTGCAACCTCTGTCAGAAGACCTGGGGCGATGGCCCGTATGGGCGGGAGCGGCAGTTTTATGGCCCCGACCGCGCCAACCGCAACCGGCTGAGCACCGATGCCACCGCCCGCCTGCTCCATGCCGCCATGGCGGGCGCGTTCGTCTCGCCCCTGGCCAGCGGCCGCATGCGTGACTTGCTGCGGCGTCCGCTCGATCCGGCCTTGCGGGCGGCAGATCCGGAGAATCAGGTGGATGGCTTCCTCGGTGAAGGGCTGCCGGTCGGGGCCCGGCTCTGGAGCAAGGCGGGCTGGATGAGCCAGGCCCGCCACGACGCTGCCTACATGGAGGTGGAGGGCCATCGGCCCTTCCTGCTGGTGGTGTTCAGCGAGGGGCGCGAGCGGGCGCAGGATGCGCGCCTGTTGCCCCAGCTGGCTGCAGGCCTGCTGAAGGCCTGCGCTCTGGATCCCGCCCCGCTGCCTGCCGATGAACGGGCCGCCAGCGAGCGACAACGCCGGGGTGGGCTCCCGCTTCAGTGAGCCAGTTCAGTGAACCAGGAGCAGTGAACCAAGTTCATTGAGCCAGAAGCAGTGAACCAGTTCAGTGAGCCAGGAGCAGCGCGATCGGGGCTGCTGAAACAGGGAACGGAGAGGGAGGGATTCGAACCCTCGACAGAAGTTGCCTCCTGTAACTCCTTAGCAGGGAGCCGCTTTCAACCACTCAGCCACCTCTCCAGGGGCTGGCAAAGCTTATCAGCGCTCGTGACAGGCGTCTTCGGGACGGAGCCGCGGCAGCCGATGCTTGAAGCCGCAGAGGATCTCCCAGGGGATGGTGCCGCAGGTGGCGGCCCAGTGCTCGGGGCCGATCCGGTTGTCCCCGTCGCAGCCCAGCAGCGTCACCACCGAGCCCACACGCAGCGCGGGGTCGTCAGTGGCATCAATCATCAGCTGATCCATGGTGATCGCGCCCACCTGGGTGAGCCGGCGGCCCGCGAACAGCACCTCCATGCGGTTGGAGAGGGAGCGCGGCACGCCGTCGGCGTAACCGATCGCCACCACCGCCAACCGACTGGGCCGCGGTGCGCGCCACTGGTGGCCATAGCTCACCCCCATCCCCGCCGGGACATCGCGCAGCAGCGTGACCCGGGCACGGACACCCATGGCAGGCTCCAGCGGCACCTGACCCGCCAGATGGGGAGCCGGCGCATGGCCGTAGAGCGCCAGGCCGACCCGCACCAGGTCGTAGTGAAGGGAAGGCCCACGCAGGCTGCCGGCGGAGTTGGCCAGGTGACGCTGGCCGGTGGCCAGCCCGCGGTCGGCGGCCTGGCGCAGCACGCACTCGAACCGCTCCTGCTGCTGGCGGGTCAGATCGGAGCCGCCAGTCTCACCAGCATCGGCATCGGCGAGATGGGAATAGACCCCAGCCACCTCCAGGTGGTCGAGGGCATGCAGCGACGCGAGCAGCTGGGCCCCCGCCCGCCAGTCGACTCCCAGCCGGGCCATGCCGGTGTCGAGTTTGAGATGCACCGCCATGCGGCGACCAGTGCCTGCCGCCAGGCGATGGCTCAAGCTGGCCTCCTCCAGTGAGCTGATCGTGGGCATCAGCTGCCAGTGCAGACAGCTGTGCAACTCTTCGGCGCCCACCAGATTGCCCATCACCAGGATCGGTGCTTCGATCCCTCGCTGCCGCAGGTCCACACCTTCCTGCAGGGTGGCCACCCCGAGCGAGCCGGCACCACCAGCAAGCGCTGCCTGCGCCACCGGCAGGGCGCCATGCCCATAGCCATCGGCTTTCACCACGGCCATCAACGTGCAGCCGGAGCGGAGAAAGCGCTGCAAACGGCTGGCGTTGCGCCGGATCGCCGCCGCATCCACCTCCACCCAGGCCCGCTGCGTGGGATGCAGACCGCAGGCGAGAGGGGCGTCGGTGGCGCAGGGGAAGGAAGGAGCTGCGGAAGAGGGGATCATCCCGGCGTGGGCGTGGGCGTGG
>ERZ888423.1870-NODE-1870-length-17036-cov-7.641305_pt1 | contig 17036 bp, 19 predicted proteins | sample MGYA00520523_ERZ888423 | MGnify/ENA primary metagenome ERZ888423 (study PRJEB32303, sample SAMEA104408611) | aquatic metagenome | biome: Brackish water; feature: Pelagic; material: water | place: Baltic Sea | collected 2014-06-08T10:24:00 | depth 30,27 m ...
CAGATACCCCAATCAATGGAATAAAATCTTGGCCTATGGTATCTATTAGTATGAGCCCTGGAAGCAGCCAAGGAAATCCACCAAACAAAATAAATCTTGTGAATTCGATTCCTATCAAGACGCCTGCGCAAAGTAGCACTCTGACAAAATAATGATGCTTAGGAGCGACTAATCTGATAAGTGAGATCGGGCTAATAAAAATTAATGAAAGAAAAATAGCCATTAATATGATAATCAAGAAAGCTATATAAATACTAGTATTTCCATAATAGTAAATGCTTACTATTAGCCATCCAGCTCCCCCCAACCAGTACCCTAGGCCCCATGCAAGAGAGCGATAAAAAGCAGCATGCAAGGATTGAGAAAAAAGCACTGCATAAAATAAGAATGCATGAGATATGATCAGGATGAATTTCAGATCAAATGGACTAAAAGCAAGAAAGCTAGACGCTCCAATCAGACCTAAAAAAAGAGACTGAAAAAGGGCGCTCTTATATATTTGTTTTAATCGTGATGCCAATTTTCTTTACTTTCCTTTTGTCGGCAGCAGTAATTGAAAGAATCATATTATCAAGATCAATTTTGTCGCCGACCTTCGGTAACAGTCCTAGTTTATTTATAAATAATCCAGCGAGGGTCTCAGCATCAATATCACCAAAATCTTTTTCAAACTTCTCTTCAAATACAGAAAGTTCTAGCGTGGCATCCGCAATATATTCATATTCACTCACTTGAATGAGATCATCGAGGTCTTCTGAGTCATGCTCATCCTCTATCTCACCAACTAGCTCCTCTAAAATATCCTCAATTGTTACAAGTCCTGAGATAGTTCCATATTCATCTATCACCACTGCCATATGCGACCTATCTTTTTTAAATTCTTCAAGCAAAGAGTCTGCTTTTTTAGTCTCAGGAACAATTTTAATATCGCGGATAAAATTATGTAGCTGAAAATTTTCAAGCTCTTTATCAATAATGGTCAGAAGATCTTTTGCCAATAAAATACCTCTCACTTCATTTTTAGTTGCGCCCAACACTGGATATCGTGAATGGCCAGACTCTATAATTCTAGTAATTAAGGTGCTTGACTCTTCTTCTGAGGTCAAGGTAACCATTTCAACCCTAGGGATCATTATTTCTTTTACCGTTGTATCGCCAAGGCGTATAGCTCGTTCTGCAATGAGTTGGGCCTCTTTATCTATCAACCTCTTTGCCAAAGCATCTTTTAATAACATAGATACATCATCCAAGCTTGATGGTTTGATGGTAAAAAATCTTTTAAGTTTAGTTAAGAGGTTCGAGAGAGGTTGATCTTGTGAATTGTCGGTATTTGTCATAGTAAATATGGATTAGCGATATTAAATTGTTTTAAATAGCGAATCTCATGGGATTCCATTAGATTAGCATCATTTTCATTGATGTGGTCAAAGCCCAACAAATGCAACACTCCATGGGCTGTTAGGTGCATCATATGATCGTCCTTTGCTCGATTCAAGGCTTGAGCCTCTGATTCCAAAAATGGCATACAAAGGGCTATATCACCCAGCTCCTTTGCATGAGTTACTGCTTCTGGAGCTGCAGGAAAAGATAATACATTTGTATCAGTGGCTTTTTTTCTAAACCCCTTGTTTAGGGCAATCATCTCTTCAGAAGCGATGAGCTTTAAATTAACAAGCAAATCATTCTTCTGATGGTCTTTCAAAATATTGTTTGCGAGCAAGCATAAATTAGTAGTCATGGATTTTGATAGGCGGAATGGGGGTTCTGAAATAATATTTAGGCTCAAATGTTCTCTTTATTTATCAAAAGCCTCATAAGCGTCAACAATCTTCCTTACCAGCGGATGCCTCACAACATCTTTGGAGCTAAAATAAGTAAATCCAATGCCCTCAACATTCTCTAGAACATTAAGGCTATGCTTTAAACCAGATTCTATATGCTTGGGTAGATCAATTTGGGTCATATCACCGTTAATAATTGCATACGAACCGAATCCCATTCTTGTTAAAAACATCTTCATTTGATCAGCAGTGGTATTTTGGCTTTCATCCATAATAATAAATGAATTATTAAGAGTTCTGCCTCGTAAATACGCCAAGGGGGCGACTTCAAGGATTTCTTTCTCTAGCAATCTTGCGACCTGCTCAAATCCTAGCATCTCATATAGCGCGTCATACAGAGGGCGTAAATATGGATCCACTTTCTGAGATAGGTCTCCTGGCAAAAATCCTAATTTTTCACCAGCTTCTACGGCTGGACGAATCAGTATAATTTTTTTAACTTTTTCAGACAGTAACATTTCAACAGCTTTGGCAACCGCTAAATAAGTTTTACCAGTACCAGCTGGGCCGACGCCAAAATTGATCTCATAGGAACTCATCTTTGCAAGATAATCGTTTTGATTCCTGCCTCTAGGCCTAATAACTTTTTTTGGGGCTTTAATAACGTACTCAACGCCATTTGGCGCAATAATCTCAGGTGTGATCTCTTCATTGTTGTTAATTGCCATTTGAATTACTTCTCTAGAAATTTCAATTCCTTTGGTGGTTGATGCATATAAATCATTTATTGCATTAGAGGCTTTTTGGATGCTGTCATGATCGCCAGAGATGCTAAGTTTATTCCCATTTTGAAAAATTTTTACATTGAAACCCTTTTCAAGGATTTTAATATTTCCATTTAGCTCTCCTACAAAAGCCTTTAGGTTTTTGGTATTTGCCGGCTCTAGTTGGATTTGAGCCAATCTATTGTCAAGTTCTTGCATTTAGGCTAACTGCAATTCCTCTGAGTTTAAGACTTTCCCAACTAAAGACCGTTGATATGCTTGCGTAATATTAATATCTACTAATTTACCTAGAATATTAATATTTTGGAAGTCAAAATTAACAACTCTATTGCATTCAGTTCGAGCCTGCAATTGATGAATATTTTTTTTAGATACGCCAGTTACCAGGCATCTCTGAATTGTCCCAGCTAAATTATTACTATAATGAGTTTGCAGCTCATCAACGCGAGTCTGCAGAATATTTAATCTTTCTTTCTTTTCTGCTAAAGGGGTACTATCTTCTAATTTAGCGGCAGGGGTGCCTGGTCTTGGTGAGTATATGAAGCTGAAAGAAGCATCAAATTTCACAGTTTCAATTAGATCCATGGTGAGCTGAAAATCATGGCTTGATTCGCCTGGAAAGCCAACAATAAAATCAGAGGAAATTTTAATATTAGGTCGAACTATTAAAAGCTTCTCAATAATCTCAATATATTGCTCCCTTGAATAATTTCTTTTCATTTTAGTGAGAATTTCATTGGAACCAGATTGAACTGGGAGATGGAGGTGGCTCACCAGCTGCGGCACATGACTGTATACATTTATCAAGTCATCTGTCATATCAAGAGGGTGAGAGGTTGTGTATCTAATTCTATGCACGCCATCAATTGATCCGCAAACCTCAATTAAATCTGATAGTCTCAAAACTCTTCCATCTAGAATGTATTGGTAAGAATTAACATTCTGACCTACAAAGATAATCTCAGAGACCCCTTGCTCAATAAGCCTCGCCACTTCATCAAATATTTGCTCAGGCTTTCTGCTAACCTCATCGCCACGTGTATAGGGAACAACGCAAAATGAGCAATATTTAGAGCACCCCTCCATAATGGAAACAAAGCTTGAGGTGCCTGTAGCCTCTGGCTCTGGTAGGGAATCAAATTTTTCTTCTATTGGAAATGAAACATCCACTGCTTCAATTTTATTCTCTTTGGCTAAAAGTGATGGGACTTTGTGTATTGTTTGAGGTCCAAAAATTAAGTCGACATAAGGAGCTCTTTTAAAAATATTTTTACCTTCTTGGGATGCTACGCACCCTCCAACACCTATTTTTAAATTTGGGTTCTTTAATTTTAGTTTTCTAAGTCGACCAAGTTCTGAATAAACTTTTTCTTCAGCTTTCTCTCTAATAGAACAGGTATTTAATAAAATAATATCTGCCTCTTCGGGAATAGAGGTTTCTTCGATGCTTGGGTCCTGTTTCAAGATTTCCAAAGTTTTTTGGCTGTCATACTCATTCATTTGACAACCATAGGTTTTAATATAAAGTTTTGTACCCATATATCTAATTATGACTAAAAAGACCACATATAAAATAATTTTTATGCAGCTCGGTGAAATATACGAGGTTTTTGCTAAGCAAATTTATCAAAGCGATATGTATGGTTTTATAGAGGTGGAAGAGTATATATTCAATAAAAATAAACAGCTAGTTGTAGATCCATCCTCTGAAAAATTAGAAAAAGAATTTAAAAATGTTGAGCGCTCCTACATTCCCATCAATTCTGTCATTCGCGTGGATGAGGTGGTTGAATCTGGTGAGGCAAAAATTAAAGAAAATAAAAGCCAAGTCATGCCATTTCCAATGAATATTCAGCCTGCAAATAAGCAGGACTAGAGCTCTAGAAAATTTTTTACAAACCTAACATCTTTCCCTGGAAACGCTGTTAATATTTATTAATGAAAAGACGTTTCGCTCTCAAAGCGTCATCGCTTGCTGCAATCGGTTTAACGGCCTCAATCAATGGAGGCTGCAGCAAAAATATATTTCGCTTTAATCATGGTGTCGCTAGTGGAGACCCTTCATCTGATCAAGTAATATTATGGACTAGGGTAACGCCTGAGCAACCCGGACCCATTAAGGTGATCCTTGAGGTTTCATCGAGCTCAGATTTTAATAACATTGCTTTTACCAAATCCTTAAAAACATCGTCACTCTCTGACTATACGGTGAAATATGATTTGTCTATTAAAGACATCTTTCAATCTGGTGAAACATTCTATTATAGATTTAAAGCTGGAGCTGCAATTTCAGAGAGCGGAAAAACAAAAACTCTGGCCCTGAATATTACTAAGGTGAAGATAGGAGTTTTTAGCTGTAGCAATTTTCCTGCTGGTTTTTTTAATGCCTATCAAGCAGCCGCAGAAAAAAATGATCTTGATCTTTGGTTGCATCTAGGAGACTACCTCTATGAGTATCCAATGGGTGGTTATGCTACATCCAATGCCAAAAAACTTGGAAGAGTTCCAAGTCCATTGCATGAAATCATTACTCTTGCAGACTATAGGGAACGTCATGCTCAATATAAATTAGATCATGGGTCCAAAGCGCTCCATCGCAATGCTCCAATGATTGCTGTGTGGGATGATCATGAGTTTTCAAATGACACCTGGAAAAAAGGAGCGGAAAATCATTCAATTGATGGCTCAGAAGGCGATTTCTATGCTCGAAGATCTGCAGCCATTAAGGCTTATCATGAATGGATGCCGATTCGAGAGCAGCAAAACAAAAGAAAAATATTTCGTGAATTTAAGATTGGCAAGCTTATTCAACTACTCATGCTAGATACCAGACAATATGAGAGAGATAAACAAATTCAACCCAAAGATTATTTGAGCGACTCAGGTTTTAATCAAGCAAGTTTTTACAGTGATCTGAACTCGCTGGACAGAAAACTTTTAGGAAAAGAGCAGTTAGCCTGGATTGAGGAGAAAATGACTGCGGAGGACTTTAAATGGACAGTTATGGGGCAACAAGTGCTCATGACCAAGTTAAAATTTCCAGATTTATCTAAAATGTTAAAAAAAGAAGATGTGCCTACTTTTCTTAAGCCCTACCTTAAGTTTCTTGGCCTAGGCATACCTTCAAACCTAGATGCATGGGATGGGTATCCAGCAGAACGCAATAAATTTTATAGGCTTATGCAAAAATTAAATAAAAATTTTATTAGCCTGGCGGGTGACACTCATAATTCCTGGGTCGCAAATCTGACTAATGATGAGGGTACAAAAGTTGGTATTGAGTTAGGCGCACCGTCTGTAACTTCGCCTGGAATTACAGACGTTCTAAAAATTGATAAAAAGGGGTTTGTTGAAGAAATTGTTGACATCAATCCTGAGCTTGATTGGATGGATCCATCGCAGAGAGGCTACTTATCATTGGATTTTAGTGAGGATGAGCTAATAGCAACTTTTAATTTTATAAAAGAGCTTGAGAAAATTGATCCATCTATCTCTTCAGCACATGGTTTTAAAGTGCAGCAAGATAAGCTGCATATTAACAAAATCAATGTTTAGTCAAAAAGTATCCTTTTATATAGTTTTAGCTCATTAATTGATTCTAGAATATCGTCTTTTGCCCTATGAGAGCCCTGCTTATCATATGTCTGAGCATCATTCATCCATCGCGAGATTAACTCCTTAACTGATGAAACGTCTATATGTCTATAGTGGAAATAGGACTCAACACCTGGCATATATTTTGCAAGAAATCTCCTATCATGAGACACGGTGTTACCACACATGGGCGAGCGTTTATGACCTACAAATTTTGAAATAAATTCTAGAGTTCTCATTTCTGCTTCCTGCTCTGTGACACTGCTCTCATGAACAGCCTTGGTGAGACCCGTACTTCTATGTTGGTTGGTGTTCCACTCATCCATATTCGCCATTAATTCTTTTGGTTGGTGAATTATTAAGTTCGGCCCTTCAGCAACAATGTTAAGATTAGTATCTGTGATTATGGTAGCAATCTCGATGATTCTTTCTTTTTCTGGATCTAGGCCTGTCATCTCAAGGTCGACCCAGATTAAGTTTTGATTAGATTTTTGATTAGCCATTTGAGTTGTTAAATTTTAACGATAGTGTATTTTGAGCCCAACATGATAAAAGTTCAAACTGGTCAAATTATTGAGTATTACTCAAACACCTGCAGGGTAGTCGCAACTGATGGGATATTCAAGTGCCGCATTCAAGGCAGAATGGATTTGGTTGTTGGAGATTTTGTTAAAATTAAGCCTACTCAAGATTCTGGTGACTGTGATGCGATGATTACAGAAAGGCTAGATAGAAATACAGCCTTGTATAAATCTAAAGATAGAAAAACAAAAGCTATAGCGGCAAATATCACCCATCTTGGGATCCTGGTCACTGTGAATCCAAAAACAAGTCTTGAGTTTATTGATAAGTGGATTGTAATCGCCCTAAAATCTGGCATTCAGCCTTTCATTATTTTTAATAAAATTGATATGTTAGAAAATGGGGCATATATAGTTTTAAAAGATTTATACACTGATTTGGAGGTGTCTTCATTTGCCATTTCAGCAAAATATCAAACAAATTTAAATGAGCTTATTTCATATCTTGCAAATCAAACTAGTATATTTGTAGGAAATTCTGGCTCAGGTAAGTCGACCCTGACCTCTGCGCTCACTGGAACTGAGATTCTATCTAGAGAACTATCAAATAATCAGGGAGTGCATACAACCTCAGTTTCAACGCTCTATCAAGTAGCCAATAACATGAAGGTTATTGACTCTCCTGGTGTCAGAGATATAGGAATAGAGCATCTCAATCATGCAGAAATTCTTGCTGGCTTTAAAGAAATTAATGATTTTGCTTCTAAATGTGTCTTTCCTAAATGCGGACACCAAGAAGACGATGGTTGCGCGGTGATGCAGGCCCTTAAGCATAGCCATATCAAGGAAAGTCGCTACAATAATTTTATGAATTTAAATGCGGCAGTTAGATCGTGAGCAATAAAACACATTTTGGCTTTGAGGAAGTAGACATTAACCAAAAAGCTAAAAAAGTTGGGGATGTTTTCCATTCGGTAGCGGAGGAATATGACTTGATGAATGATGTCATGTCATTCGGGATGCACAGGCTATGGAAAAGAATGCTATTAGAGCTATCTGGGTTGTCTGAAAATGCTATTGCGCTTGATATAGCAAGTGGCACAGGTGATATTCCAAAATTAATCAGCCAAAAATTTCCTTCCTCGCATATACATGTAACTGATATCAATGAATCAATGCTTACTCTGGGAAAAGAACGATCTATCAATGAAAATTTCTATCAAAATTGTTCTTTTGCCCTCGCATCCGGGGAGAAACTGCCCTATCAAGATCAGATGTTTGACTTAGTGACCATTGGCTTTGGCCTTCGCAATTTTACAGATAAGCAAGCTGGCCTAAGGGAGATGAAAAGGGTGTTAAGGCCTGGAGGTATTTTGCTCATTCTTGAATTCTCAAAACCAACAAATTCTTTGTTTTCAAAAATTTATGACTGGTATTCTTTCAATGTGATCCCGAGGCTTGGTAGTTTATTTGTAGATGATGCTGACAGCTATAAATATCTTGCTGAATCTATTCGAATGCATCCTGCTCAAGAAGAGCTTAAGCTGATGGTCATAGAAGCTGGGTTTGAAAAGTGCAAATTCTATAATCTGGTCAATGGAGTAGTGGCGATTCATCAAGCCAACTAATATGAAGCTCTCTCTTAATCGACTCTTTGAAGAAGCATATGAGGCTTCTAGTGAGCTTCAAAAAAAACTAGCAAGTATTTACCCTATTGAGTTCAATGTGCATTTTTCCAGCTTGTCAGTAATGTCTATTCGCCTTACAAAAACAGAGCAAATCTTGGCTTCTGAAGCTTTAAGTCACCCGCAGTTTTCTCTATCTCTGGATTCGGCAACAATGCTTTATGCCCTCCGGCATCAAAATATTCCTGCCCATGCATTTGAAGGAGATTCAGAGCTTGCTCTAATGTTTTTCCTTGCAATAAAAGAGTCTAACGTAGATTTAGAAGTTTTAATTTACAAGCATCTGGGCACCATTCCTGCTTTGATCACCAGAAGCTTTGCCACTAATACCATCAAAAGCCATCTAAGCCAAGATGGTTATTCTCGGGCGCATCAACTCCAAGCAGCTTTAAGAGCAATGGCAATTAGGGTAGATAGATTGGAGCAAGTTACAACGTCATGATTAATTTCTTTGTATCTGTCTTTGATATTTTAAATATCTTTATCAAAATGATGTGGTTTGGGGTAATTAATATACCCATAGAGAATAGTTCCTCCCGGTTCATTAGGGTGCTTGGATTTCTTAATCCTTTTTATATGCTAAATCGTAGCGCTCCTCCTGGGCAAAGAATTACAAATTTTTTACAAAGCTTGGGGCCTATGTTTATTAAATTTGGCCAGCTTCTCTCAACTAGAAGCGACGTTGTGCCTGCAGACATGATTGGTTTTTTAAATACCCTGACAGATCAATGCGCCCCATTCCCAGCGAAAGAAGCAAAAAAAATGATTGAGCGCTCTTTAGGTATTCATCTTGAAGATGTATTTAAAAATTTTGAAGAGGTGCCAATGGCAGCAGCCTCCTTGGCTCAAGTTCATCGTGCACAATTAATTAATTCATCAGAACATGTTGTAATCAAAGTATTAAGGCCTGGGATTCACAGAAAGGTTCAAAGAAACATAGGCGTGATGAAGATAGTGGGGCTGGCCATAAATTTATTTTACTGGGAGAGCCACCGACTTAAACTCAATGAAGTGATTCGTGATTACGAAAGAACCATCAAGCAAGAGTTAGATCTTAAAGTTGAGGCAGCAAACACGAGCGCAACAAGAAAAAATTTTGCTGACTCAGAGCTGCTCTATATTCCAAAAATATTCTGGGACCATACCTCTGTAGATGTCCTGACACTGGAAGAAATTGATGGTCTGGCATGCACAGACATAGAGTCAATGGATAAGCTTGGTATTGATCGAAAAAAATTAGCAGAAAATGGCGTGAGAATATTTCTTGATCAAGTCTTTAGAGATAATTTTTTTCATGCAGACATGCATCCGGGCAATATTTTTGTAAGCAAAAAGAATGTTGAGATTCCTAGCTATATTGCTATTGATTGTGCAATTGTTGGCTCATTAACTCAAGAAGACCAATACAATCTTGCGAGAATGCTTCAAGCAACCTTAAAACAAAATTATTCAAAGCTGGCTAAACTTTTTATAGGTGCAGGCTGGGTTAAGTCCAACACTCAGCAATCTATTCTTGAGCAAACTCTCAGAGCTACATGTGAGCCAATTTTTGCTAGGCCATTGTCTGAAATAGAATTTGGGAAGTTGTTGTTATATTTATTTGATTCAACCAGACAATTTGGTTTATCCATTCAGCCTTCTCTCATACTCCTGCAAAAAACTCTCATTCATATTGAAGGCATGGGCCGTAAGATCTATGCGGAACTTGATTTTTGGGGATTAGCGGAACCTTACATTGATAGCTGGGTTATGAACCAATATAGCCCAACAAAACTAAAAGAATTTTTAGAGCAGAATAAATATGAACTTTTAGATAGGGCAACTGGCTTGCCTAACGAGGTATTTGATCTGCTTGATAATATTAAATTTTTAGCCCAAGACAGCAAAAAACATTCAGATATGGTTAACGAAATGCAGGTAAGTTTACAAAAACAGCGTAAATGGCAAAATCTCACTATAATTACATTAACGGGAATAATTATGATGCTGCTAATTAATAAGCTCTAGATGAGCGTATTATCTAAAAGTATCAGGAGTATAAAATGGGCATAAGCGGAATAAGTATTTGGCAGATATTAATCATCTTGTTGGTAGTTGTGGTCTTATTTGGTGGTAAAAAAATTCGCAATCTAGGGTCAGACCTTGGTGAAGGCCTGAAAGGTTTCAAAAAAGCAATTAAAGATGAGGATGCGGACACAACATCAAAATCTGAATCAGAAGATAAATAGCATTGTTTCAAATCGGACTGTTAGAAATTCTAGTTATCCTGTTGGTTGGAATCTTAGTCATTGGGCCGGAGCAGCTGCCTGACTTTGTTAAGGCCTTAGTAAAGAACTTCACCAAACTACAAAATAAATTTTTTGAATTCAGAGCCTCGATTGAAAGAGATATTGGGGCAGAAGATTTAAAACAAGATATTTTCAATGAACTAAAAATGGAAGAGCTTGAAAGGGATGCTGATGAACAACCCAAATGAAATGAGCTATATAGAGCATCTCAAGGAATTACGTTCTCGGTTGCTTAGAGTGTTTGTTGTAGCAGGAATTTTTTTAATCTGTTGCCTGCCCTTTGCTAATGAAATTTATTTTTTGATCTCCTCGCCTTTGACTGCAATTCTTCCAGAAAATAGTACCATGATTGCTACCGAGGTAACCTCGCCGTTTATTGCACCTTTAAGGCTGGCAATTTATAGCGCGCTTATTTTATCCATGCCATATTCTTTATTTGAACTATGGGGCTTTATTGCTCCAGGGCTGTACAAGAGTGAAAAAACTTTTGTGCTCCCTTTATTAATATCTTCCGGCGTACTTTTTTATGCTGGAGTGGCTTTTGCATTTTTTGTAGTGAGCCCCATCATTTTAAATTTCTTCATTGCGGCTGCTCCTGATTCAATCCAGGTGATGACTGACATTAATAAGTATCTAGACTTTGTACTGAAGCTATTTTTTGCTTTCGGGCTAGCCTTTGAAATTCCAGTGGCTACCTTTTTGATAATCAGCACTGGCATCACCAACAAAAAAACTATTAAAAAAATTCGCCCATATTTAATTATTGGTTTTTTTGTCCTTGCAATGCTGTTAACGCCACCTGACATTTTCTCTCAACTCTTTTTGGCCATACCTATGTGGTTATTATTTGAAATAGGGCTATTAATCTCTAGAGATAAAAAAAATTAAGACGGCGTAGGATCTGTGTTTAATCTTTCAAACCAGCTATCAGGATCAGGCATTTCAGCTATTAAAATCATTTCAAGTAACTCGGCGGGGTCGCTAGAGATTAAAACTCGTTGCTGGTTTTCGACTGAAACAAACTGCTCGTCCACAGCATGTTGCAGCCAATCTATAAATGAGTCGTAGTAACCATTGATATTTAAAATTCCTATAGGCTTGTTAATCTCTCCTAAATGGTTGCTAACCATCACCTCTAAGAGCTCGTCCATTGAGCCAACGCCGCCCGGCATAACGATAAAAGCATCGCTGATGCTAAGAAATTTTTCTTTTCTTTCAAATAAGGAATGAGTGATTATTGTCTCTGTGATATTGGGATTAGTCAGCTCAAATACATCTAATGATTTCAGAGCAATGCCAGTCACTTTCCCTCCATGCGCAATAGTAGTATCAGAGACCACTCGCATGAGACCAACGTTGCCGCCCCCAAAAACAAGCTCCAAACCCTTGCTTGCAAGTAATGCGCCTAGGTCTTCAGCTGCTGCTTTATAAGCTGCTGATTTGCCCATATGGGCGCCACAAAAAACAGAAATTTTTTGTATAGTCATGATATTAATCCAAGGATATTTTTAGAAATAATGTTCAATTGAACTTCCGAGCTTCCTCCAGCAATAGTATAAGCTTTTGAGTAAAAAAAAGATTTGGAAACCTCTTTTTTAACTCCTGCGCTATGATCCACAATCTCCAGACCACCCATTCCGAGGCTTGAAACATTGAGCTCCCATCGCGTTTGAGTCTCTTCAGTACTTATGTATTTTAATATTAATCCAGCGGGTGAGAAACCATTTTGAGACTCCGCAGTCGACCTGGACATGGTCATTTCAATTAAATGATTTCGCATTTCATGGGCTATAATCTTTTTTAGTAACTTCTTGCTACCTAAGCTTGCTGATGGATGGGAATCACGAAATACTTTTAATGGCTCAACATCCACTGCTCCTTCGCTCTCCATATCAGCCATCATAATTCGCTCAAATTGAAGCAGTCTTTTAGCGACTTTCCAGCCATCATTTTCTGCGGCAATTCTATGAGACTCATTTGCATACACATTATCAAAATATACTTGGCAAAATGGAGATTGCCCGCTTAGAAGTTGAATGGGCTTGATGTCAATATTTGGTTGCTTGAGATCAATCAGAACAAAAGAAATACCAGCTTGTTTTTTTACCGTCTTATCCGTTCTTACTAAGCAATACATCCAATCAGCTTTATTAGCCTCAGAAGTCCAAATCTTGGAGCCTTCAATCGCATATTTTCCATTCGATAGATAGGCTGTGGTTGAAATATTTGCTAAATCTGAGCCTGCTCCTGGTTCTGAAAATCCTTGGCACCACCAGATTTCTCCCCTTGAAATTTTTGGTAAGAACTCTTGTTTTTGTTCGTCAGTACCAAACTCCAAAAGAACAGGGCCTAGCATTGAAATTCCAAAATTAATTTGTGCAGGCCTGCATCCAAAGAACTTTAAACGCTGCTTTAAAATTTTTGATTCATCAAATGTTAATCCTCCCCCTCCAAATTCTTTCGGCCACTCTGGCGTGCACCAGCCTTTTGATACCATGGCGTCAAACCAATCTTTAGAATCTTTGGAAGGAAAGTGAATATTCGATGAGGCCCAAACTTGTTCTGATACAGGCATGGGGGTGCGCATGGATTCTGGACAATGTAATTCTATCCAGTCATCAATCTCTTGGGTAAATTTAGCTAAGCTATGTTCCATCATCCTTAGAATTGAAAGGGGAATGTAACGGGGCCTGTATTTGTCAGCGACACATTCATATTGGCGCCAAATACACCAGATTTATATTTAATGGATGTGTGAGTCAGCTTGGTCATTAATTCATTATATAGCGTCAAAGCCAACGCTGTGGGGGCCGCCTTATGGAAGCTTGGTTTGTTTCCCCTGCTGGTTACTCCTGCAAGAGTAAACTGACTGACTATCATCAACTCTGCATCTATCTCCTTCAAACTAGTAGACATTACGTTGCTATCATCTTCAAAAAAGTAAAAATTTTCTATTTTATTAATAAATTTATCAATGGCCTCATTTGAATCGTCAGATTCAAAGCACACGAATGCTAAAAGACCTCTTTCAATTCTTGCATGGAGCTGATCTTGGATATATATTTCAGCCGATGAGACGCGTTGGACTATAGCTTGCAATGAAAATTAATTGAGTTCCTTGTCTGAGCTCCAAGCTCCTTCTGCTGCAAGTTTATTCATTAAAGCTCTATGAGAAAAAACTGCCTGCGCATCTAGGATGTTTTCTGACTTTCCTAACCAGGTCTTTAATGCTGCTTGTTGAAGTGCGCGCCCATATGAAAAGCTAAGCTTCCAAGGAAAGCCGCCAATTTTATTCATCGCATCAAGGTGAGCTGTTGCATTTATCTCTGATTGTCCGCCAGACAAAAAAGTAATACCAGGCAAATCAGCAGGCACATTTTCTTGAAGGCAGCGCACTGTCATTTCTGCGACCTCTTGAACTGAGGCTTGTGATTCACACAAAGAACCTGCGGTGACCATATTAGGCTTTAAGATAGTGCCCTGTATATTGACATCATTTTTAGCCAAAGAAGCAAATAGTGCTTTTAATGCAGCGCTTGAAACTTCATAACATCTCTCGATAGAATGATTGCCGTCCATTAGTACTTCTGGCTCCACCATTGGAACCATATTATTATCTTGAACAATTTTTGCATAATCTGCTAACGCTTGCATATTGCTTTCAATACACGCAGCTGAAGGGAGCTCACCATCAATTTTAATTACGGCTCTCCACTTTGTAAATTTAGCGCCTAATTGAAAATACTCGGCACATCTTTCATTTAAACCATCAAGCCCTTGCGTTAAAGTTTCATCAGGTGAATCACTTAAGGGTTGAAGCCCTTGATCTACTTTAATACCCGGCAATGCGCCTTGACCCATGATTACCTGAACTAGAGATGTCCCATCTTCTGCTGTCTGTCTAATAGTCTCATCAAATAAAATAACTCCGCCAATATTACCTTTCATACCATTAGCTCTAAAAAGCATCTCTCGATAGTCTCTGCGGTTTAACTCTGAGGACTCAACACCAATGGAGTCAAACCTTTTTCCGCACGTTGGGTTGCTTTCGTCAGCTGCAAGAATACCCTTTCCGTCCGCGACGATGAATGTTGCAATCTCTTCTAGTGTGTTTAATGGCATGCTTTTTCCTCTTATTATCTATTTATAGCCTAATGCTGATAGTGATGGTAGCTCTTTTCCTTCCATAAATTCAAGGAAAGCGCCGCCCCCGGTTGAGCAATATGAAATATCGTCTTTATTAATGAACATTTTAATTGCAAGTAAGGTTTCTCCTCCGCCAGCCAAGCTGAAAGCAGAAGATTGGGCAATAGCTTCTGCTAGCTGCTGCGTGCCATGAGCAAAAGCATTGTTCTCAAACACTCCAATGGGGCCATTCCAAATAATTTGTTTTGCCTGAGAGATCAAAGTTAATGCTTGATCATCAACCACCTGATCAAGAATCATTTCATGATCCTGAACACAGGTTACATCGCATTCTCTGGATTCTGTAGAATTAATATTAGAGCCTACCACCACCTTGCTGGGTAAATAAATATTTGCTGTGCTCAATAAATTTTTTGCCTCTAATAGCATAGAGTCTTCAAATAGAGAGTTGCCAATATTAAAACCTTTTGCTTTAAGAAAGGTATTCGTAATACCTCCGCCAGTAATAATATTGTCAGACAGGCGGCTAAGATTTTTAATAACCTCAAGCTTAGAAGAAACTTTTGACCCCCCTACAATTGATAGGACCGGCTTATCAAGAGAGTTAGTAGCTCTCGACAGAGCTGCGGTTTCTGTTTCTAAGAGCAAGCCAGCACATGAAACAGCAGCATGTTGAATTGCCCCATAAGTGGAAGCATGTTCTCTGTGAGATGCACCAAATGCATCGAATACATACACCTCTGCCATTGCCCCAAGACGTTGAGCAAGATCTAAATCATTTTCAAGCTCGCCAGCTAAAAATCTTATATTTTCTAATAATGAGATCGGGCTTTGAAAATTAGCATTCGCGATAGAGGAGATCAAAGGTACCTCTAGATTTAACAACTCGCTTAATTTTTTAGCAATTGGCTGAAGAGAAAATTTTAGGTCAAAACATCCTGCTTTTGGACGACCAAAATGTGAAATTAGTATAATTTTTGCATTCTGCAAAAGAAGATATTTCACGGTGGGAAGAATCGCTGTGATTCTAGCATCATCTAAAATCTGCCCCTCTTGGATCGGGACATTTAAATCAACTCTCAGAGCAACTGTTTTATTCTCAACGGTAAAATTGGTTAATGTTCTCATTGTTTAATAAGTTTTTTTGCCTCAGCTAAAACATTTTCAACCGTAAAGCCGAATTTATTCATTAAATCTGAGGCAGGGGCACTTTCTCCAAAGGTGTCAATGCCAATTACCACATCATCAAGATTGGCAAGGCCGTGCCAAGAAGCAGAATGAAGAGCCTCTACAATCAGCTTGGGAGAGCTAGGTTTAATAATAGAATGTCGGTAAGCCTCTGACTGAGAATAAAATTTATCTAAGCAGGGCATAGACACGACATTGGTCTTGATTCCAGCTGTCGCCAGCTCAGCTGCTGCAGACAATATGAGTTGTAATTCACTGCCCGAAGCAATCAAAGTAAGTTGTGCGCCTTCATCGTGGCTTAATGTGTAACCACCCCTATGGATCGAGCCAATCTGTTCATCCGTTCTTTCTACAAACGGAAGATTTTGTCTAGATAGGATGAGGCTGTGAGGAGTTGATTTAGATGTAATGGATTCATTCCAAGCAACTGCAGTCTCAATAATATCTGCTGGTCTCCAGTTATGTAAATTTGGTGTAGCCCGTAAGGTCACTAAGTGCTCTACAGGTTGATGGGTGGGGCCATCTTCACCCAAGCCAATGGAATCATGGGTGTAAACAAAAATATTCGGTATGCCCATTAGAGCTGCTAGTCGCACAGCATTCCTAGCATAGTCCATAAATACTAAAAAAGTGCCCCCATATGGCTTTAAGCCGCCATGAAGAAGCATGCCATTCATCATTGCTGTCATCCCAAATTCTCGAACACCCCAAAAAATGTGATTGCCTCTCGGATTTGTAGGCAGCAAATCTGTGCTGGCCTTTGAAAAAGTATTATTTGAGCCCTTCAGATCTGCAGATCCTCCTGTAAGCTCTGGAAGTTTTTGGCAAAAGAAGTTTAAGCAAATTTCTGACGCTTTCCTGGTGGCAATATCTTTATTTTCTTCTGTGCGCAACTGGGCTACAAATGCATCAAACGATTGGCTGTAATCTTCTGGTAGGTTTCCAAGAATCAACCTCTCTAGTTCTGCATGCTCTGCTGGGTGAGAGTGAGCGTATTGAATCATGAGCTCATCCCATTGCGCATTCACTTGTTCGCCTTCATTGCACA
>ERZ888423.1871-NODE-1871-length-17034-cov-14.982743_pt1 | contig 17034 bp, 10 predicted proteins | sample MGYA00520523_ERZ888423 | MGnify/ENA primary metagenome ERZ888423 (study PRJEB32303, sample SAMEA104408611) | aquatic metagenome | biome: Brackish water; feature: Pelagic; material: water | place: Baltic Sea | collected 2014-06-08T10:24:00 | depth 30,27 m ...
GACCGACACCGTTGAGACCGACACCGTTGAGACCGACACCGTTGAGACCGACACCATCGAGACCGACACCATCGAGACCGACACCGCGCCGGGCGACACCGCGCCGGGCGACACCGGGATCGCCGATACGGAGAAGACCGGCGGCCTGCGCAACAAGCGGCCCACCGGCAAGCGCCGCCGCCTGCCCCGTTGATCGGGGACGGTCACAACATGGTTGAGACCGGTGCGCCTAACCCTGGATGAGCCCAACGCGATGCCACCCTGTTCCGGTGGCCGCCCCTCGCTTACCCGTCGTTCTTTCGATCCTCGTCGGAGGGATAGCCCTCACATCGGGTGGGGCAGCAACGGCGACAGCGGAAACCTGCCCCGACGTTGAGGTGGTCTACGCCCGCGGCACGGACACCACTCCGCCGGTCGATTTCGTCGGGCAGGCTTTTGTCAATGCATTGAGCGCCCAGATTCCCGGCAGGACCATCAGCGTCTACGGCGTCGACTACCCCGCCACCCTCAACCTCGGCCCGTCCACCGCCAAGGGCGCGGCCCAGGCCTGGGTTCACATCGTCAACCGCGCCGCCGAATGCCCTGCCACCCAGCTCGTCCTGAGCGGCTACTCGCAGGGCGCCGCCGTCATCGATCTCCTCACCGCCGACAAGCCGCTGCCATGGGGCACCAACACGCCGATGCCCGCAGCGGTGGCCGGCCAGGTGGCGGCCATCGCAGTGTTCGGCAACCCGTCTCGACGGGTGGGCGGCGGGCCGATAACGGCGATCAGCAAGACCTACGGGCCCAGGTCGATCGACCTGTGTATCACCGGCGACCCGTTCTGCTCCAACGGATCGGACGTGACCGCGCACGCCAAGTACGGCGGCGTCGTCGACCAGGCTGCGAAATTCGTCGCGGCCAGGCTCCGCTGAACCGTTAGACCAACGTTGGCAGGGCCCGCAGTGGCAGATCGACCTCAATGTCGGAGATGTTGACCAAGCCGATCGCGGCGTTCGCGAAGATCGAGGACCAACTGGTGATCTGCAAGGTCAGCGAGTCACCTGCGCCGACCGTGTACGCGATGTCGTTGAGCGGCACGGATACCGTTCGTTCGCGGCCGTCGAGGGTGACCGGTATCGCGGTCACGTTATTGCCGACGACGAGGCCGGTGGCGTCGTCCACGAACTGCGCGTAGACCGCCTGGCTGGTGCCCAGACCCGAGTAGGTGAAGCTCAATTGGGCCGCGCCCACGATCTGATCACCGGTGTCCGGGGTCAACGCAATGTTGATCGCGTTCCCGGCCGGGGTGGGGAAGATCAGGCTGAACGGGAACGAGAAGGCCGAGTTCGGACCTGAGCCGCCGAGGATCGGCAGAATGCCGAGCGTGCCACCGGTGTCGGTGGCGACGTACCGGATGGGCTGGTTGAAGCCGGGCTCGAAGGGCAGCAGATCTGAGGTGTAGCGCACGGCCTTCTGGTCCCACCACTGGAACACCGGGATGGCATCAGCCGGGGTGCCCTCATCCTTGACGTACTGGTTCAGCCACGCGAAGGTGTCGGCGAACAGGAGATCGGCCTGCAGAGGGTTGGCGCCGGTGGAGCAGAAGCCGTGACCACCGCAGAACCAGGCCAATTTCACCTCGGTGTCCCACGGGTTGGCGAAAATGGTTTCGGCGTTGAACACCGACTGATTCAGCGGGAACAACGCATCAACCGTGCCTTGTAGCAACAGGGTCGGGGCTTTGAGTTGGTTGAGCAGCGAGGTCGGGCCGCTACTGGCCAGGACCGCCTGCGCGGTTTGAGTGAGGAAGCCGAACAGAGCGCCGGTGAGGACACCCTCGTAGATCTGGGTGTTGATCCGGGCGCCCGCCTGTACCAAGTCGAGAAGCAGGAGTGCCGACCACGCGGTCTTGAACGCCTCGGAGGGGTACAGCGCATCGATCAGGGAATACCAGTTGCCGGCCGGAACGATGGCATCGATGCGGGGGTCGGTGCTGGCGGTGACCATCTGAATCCCACCGCCGTAGGAGCCGCCCACCATGCCGACCTTCGGATCGCCGGCGACGTCGAGGTCGGCAAGCGGGTTCTCGGCGACCCAGCTGACGATCGCGGAGGCGTCCCGACCCTCGAAGAACGGGTTGTCCAGCTGCAGCACCCCACCGGAGGCGAACTCACCGCGGGGATCCCAGGTGACGACGTTATAACCCTCGTCGCGCATGAGATTCACTCCGGGGACGATGCCGAAGGTGCCCGCCGGATCGTACGGATCGGTTTCGCCGGGCGAGCCCAATCCGGGGCCGTTGAGCACCGTCGGCGCGGTCTCGCCGGCCGCGATGCCGGCGGCGGGGAAGAAGTTGGTGCTGATCTTTACCCCGTCGAAGGAGACGACGTCGTAGGTGAACGCCACCGGGGTATCCCCGGGTGCCAGGTCGGCCACGTCAACGGCGACGGTGGCGACCACCGAAGCGCCGATCAGCGGGGCCAGCAGATCACCGATCAGCGGCAGCGTCTGAAGCAGATCGATGATCGGCGCGGCGAACAGCCCGACGAGCGGGATTCCGGTCAGGAACATGTCGAAAGCAGTGACCTCGCGGATCCGCACGTCGAAGGTCTGGGTTCCTTTGGTCCCACCTTCGAGCCAGTTCGCATAGGGCAGGACCGTGAAACTCTGTGCCGTGTTCCCCAGTAGCGGAATCGTTCCCAGGCTGATCTTGCCGCCGAGATCGCCAATGGCGCAGCCGGTGCCGCAGGAAGGACCCAGCGCGGTATAGGTCATCATCAAACCGCGCGAACTGACGGCTTGCAGATAACCCTGGATGATGCCGTCGGCGATGCCCACCGTCGGGTCGACGGTGATGCCGTTCCCGGTGACCGTCGCCGAGGAGGTCACCTGCGCGGTCGGGGCCGTGCTGATCGCCGCGCTCAAGGTTTGGCGGCGGGCGGCGGCCAGCAGCGCCCACGCCGCCGGGGAGTCCGCCGGCACCAGCGGATCGGTGTCGGCACCGTCGGTGACCCCGGTGTCCGCCTCGGACAGAAACGCCGTCACCTCGTAGGCCTGGGCTGGTTCCGGAAGCGGATCGATGATCACCCGGACATCCGGCCCAACGGGTGGCCCCGGGTCGAACGCGGGCCGGGCGGCCAGGGCCGCGGCGGCCAGGGCCTCATCGGCTGCTGTCTGGTCGGTCGTGCCACTGCCTGCCGTCGCCGACTCGGGGCCCGCGACCGCCAGGGCCGCGGCGCGGCGGGACACACCCGCAGCGGGCGCGGTCATCGGCGGGGCGTTGACCACCGACGCAGTGGCGCGCTGACGGTTACTGCCCCGCACGGCCGCACCCCGGGCAGGGCCGGCGTTACCGCGGCGCGCACCGGCGCGCGGGGCAGCGGAATCCCCGGACCCCGCCGAACCGGCGGAGTCGGCACCCCGCGCACTGCCGTCGACGGTGTCCGCCCCCACCGTCCCAGCGCTGGAGAACACGGCCGCGCCCACCCCCAGGGCCACCGCCAAGCCACCGACCCGGCCCACAAAACGCGATGCACTCATGGATGTCCTCCCGGCAAGCGTGCTGACACTCAGACAGACACTAGACCTGCCACCGGGCAACCACCGGCAAATCCCACAAATCGCCGGCGATACGTCGCCGCGGCGGCCGCGCACGGCGAATCCGGGCACGCCGGGGGCCCGGGTGAAGGTGTCGCAATGGCCACTGCGGCCGCAACTCTGGCAAACGCCCGCGGGATCACCAGATGGCGAAGTCCGTCGACCCGATCCGGTTCGGCGCCGCATAGTTGACATAGACCGGGCCCTGCTGGAACGGGATGTATCCGGTGTTCATCAGCGCGCCGTCACCGACCACGGTCGGGCTGTTGGCCCCGATGGTGTTGTAGGAGTACAGCAGCGTCTGACCGTCGGCGGTGTACACCGAGATCTTGGTGTTCGACGGCACCGAGGACGCGCCGCCGATCAGGTAGGCCGGCAAGGTGCCGTACACGCCGCCGGAGTCGATAATCGAGTACGCGGTCTGCTTGGGACCGTCGTTGACGCTGACCGTGACGTAGGCGTCCGGTGCACCGGGCACCGACACCCGGGTGGGCAGCGGGTTGGGCCCGAAGACCATGACGCCGAACAGCCCGAGCAGCGCACCCTGGTAGAGCAGGAACCCGTTGCTGAGTTCGCCGGGCAGCGAGGTGGTCGGGATGGTGTAGCCGTCCGGGCCGGGGCCGTAGGTGTTCGCGCCGACGCCGAGGATGCCGACCACCTGGGCCGGTCTCAGAAACTCCTCGAACGCCGCGGCGTCCGCATCGTCGACGATGTTGACGGCGGTCGGCGCGGTGACGACACCGCCACCGAAGTCGACCGTGGTCACGTACGTGGTGTAGCGGAATGACTTCGTCAGGTCGCCACTGAACGTCACCTCTCCGCGGGCCACTGGTTCACCGAGGTCGCCGGGTGCGGAGGCACGGGTGATGATCAGACCCGATGACCCGGTGTCGACGAGCATCGGGTTGCCGGGGCCGTTGTTCACCGAGACGATCACAACCGGTTCGGTCACGGCCCTCATCTGAACCGGGACGAACGCGTACACCTTGCCGTTACTGCGGGCCTGGCCGACCAGTGCCTGCGTCGGTGCGATGGCCGCACCCAGCAGATTGACCAGCGGCAGCAGCAGTGCCGCACCCGTCAGGCTGGCCTCGGCCAATATCGGCAACGCCATGGTGGCCAGGAGGTTGACCTGAGTCACCTGGTGGATGAGGGGGATGCCGGCCGTGTTCGCAATTGCCTGCGATGCGCCCGGCATGTTGTTCTGCCATGCGGTCAGCGACCATGCCGCCTCGGCGAGGAACAGTTGCGGAACAATCGACGCCACGCCCGCGGCGATATTGCCCGAACCCCAGGTCTGCTGGTTCAGCAGCGACTGAGCGTCGGAGATCTGTTGCGTGGCCAGCGCGACCTTGATGCCCGGGACGATCGGCTCCGTCGGCAGGTAGGACGCCATGTTGTAGGACGGGTCCGCACCCGGCGCCGGTGGTACCGCCGCTGGCAGGGCCGAGGCCGGATTCGGGGCGGGCGGGGCCGAGGCCGGATTCGGGGCCGGCGGGGCCGGCGGTGCAAAGGCCGGGCTCAGCACCCTCGTCGGCGGCATCGAACGGCCGAGGCCGGTCGCCGTGCGACGGGCGGTCGGCCGTTTGACGGCGGGTTCATCGGACGGCACCGCCACCGGCATGTCGCCCACTGCGGGCAACGCTGGTGTCAGCGCGCTGGCAGCCGCCGGTACCGGCATACCGGCCGGCGCAACGTTCGAGGTCGGCGCGGTCGCGCGATTCATGCGCACCGCCGCAGATCGCGATGCGCGTGGGGCCCCGCCGGCGTTCGGCGATTGGGCGTTCGGCGATTGGGCGTTCGGCGATTGGGCCGTCGGCGACGTCGCAGAGGTGGTGCTGGCAGCACCTTCCGAGGTGTCTTTTTGCGGGGATCCGGCGTCGGCGCCGGTATCGGCGACGGCAACGGCGGTTCCACCGACCATCGAGGCACTCAGGCCGAGCGTCACCGCGGCCGCGCCCAGCCAGGTGTACGGCGTCCTGCGGCGTTGCTTCGACACGGAAATGTCCCCTCGGCTCGGCACAAAAACTACCTTAATGTTTCCTGAGAGATCATGGTACCGGCCGTCGGACGTAAGGTCAGATTCGCAGGCCACTCCCCCGAGTCGATTCCCCGGTCGTAGATTCGTCACCCATGCACAGCACGACCGGGGCCGGGCGCTTCGCACCCAGTCCGTCGGCCGATCTGCACCTCGGCAATCTGCGCACCGCCGTACTCGCATGGCTGTTCGCCCGGTCAAGCGGGCGCGGGTTCCTGGTTCGTATCGAGGACCTCGACGAGCGCGCTCGCCAGGACGTGGCGCGACGCCAGTTGGCCGATCTGGCGGCCATCGGTGTGACCTGGGACGAGGAGCCGCAGTGGCAGTCCGAGCATCGCGGGCGCTACGACGCGGTAATCGCAGGGCTGATCGAACGGGGCCTGGTGTACGAGTGCTACTGCAGCAGAAAGGACATCCTCGACGCGCCCCGGGCCCCGCACACCCCGGACGGCGCCTACCCCGGAAGTTGCCGAGCACTTACCGAAGCCCAACGCGAGGCCCGCCGGGACGCGGGGCGACCGGCCGCCCTGCGACTGCGCGCCACCAAAACCGAGTTCACCGTCACGGACCTGCTACATGGTCCCTACACCGGCCGCATCGACGATTTCGTGCTGCGCCGCGGCGACGGGGTGGCGGCCTACAACCTGGCCGTGGTGGTCGACGACGCCCACTGCGGCGTCGACCAGGTGGTCCGTGGGGACGACCTACTTTCCTCGTCGCCGCGTCAGGCGTATCTCGCAGGGCTGCTGGGCTACCGCCAGCCGGTGTACGCCCACGTTCCGCTGGCGCTCAACGCCCAGGGCAAGCGCCTGGCCAAGCGCGACGGCGCCGTCACCCTCGGCGAGTTGGGTGTGCCGCGGGCCTGGGATCTCATTACCGGGTCGCTGGATTGGCCGGCCGCCGACATGGCCGAAGTACTGGCGCGGTTCGACCCGGCGGGGCTGCCGCGCGCGCCGTGGATCTATTCGGGGGCCTAGACCTCAGGCAGACAACTCCATCTGACCCCACGGCGAGCCGTAGGCGGTGAGCAGTTCCAGGAACGGCTCCGACTCGAAACACTCCGGTCCGAGTATCCCGACGCCGCTCCAGGTTCCGTTTGCCAGAAGTTCCAATGCCACAACGGGATTGATGGCCGTCTGCCACACCACGCACTGGTGGCCGTACTCGGCCATCGACCATTCGTTATCAACGACGTGGTAGAGGTAGGTCGATCGGGGCTTACCTTCTTTGCCGGTCCCCGTCACCCAGAGCCCCGCGCACGTCTTGCCTCTCATCTGCGGACCCAGGGTCGCGGGGTTGGGCAGGCAGGCGGCGACCACGTCGCGCGGGCTGACCTCGACCGCGCCTTTGTCGGAGCTGACCTTCACCTTCTCGGTGCGGTCCAGTCCCAGCTTGTGCAGCACCTTGAGGACGTCGATGAATTCCTCACCGAGGCCGTACTTGAATGTCACCCGCTTGCAGTCGATCCAGCGCGGCATCAGCAGCACCTCTTCGTGCTCGACGTTCACACATTCCACCGGGCCGATGCCCTCCGGAAAGTCGAAGACCTCGGGCTCGCTGAAGGGTTCCGTGACGAACCAGCCACGGTCCTTCTCCCAGATCACCGGCGGGTTGAGGCATTCCTCGATGGTGGTCCAGATCGAGAACGACGGGGCGAACTCGTAGCCCTCGACGGTGAGGTTGGCGCCGTCGCGGACACCGAGTTCGTCGATATCGCTGAACAGGTTGTCCGATGCGTAGCGGGCGAAGACATTGGCCAGGCCGGGTTCAACACCGAAGCCGACGACCGCCAACCGGCCTGCCTCGATCCACTTCGGCTCGGCTTCGAACTGCTCGTCGCCGAGTTTGACCCCGGTCAACTCGTAGGGCTTGTCGGGATGTCGCTGCGACAGGCTCATCGCCATATCGAGATAGTCCGCCCCGCCTGCCAGGGCGCCGTTGAAGATCGGCATCACGAAGCGGGGATCGACGGCGTTGACCACATGGGTGATGTGGTGCTCGCGCACCAGTCGTGCCACGGCCTCTTCGGAGGAGGCGTCGACCGTGGTGGCGGAGAAGCGCGAATCCCGGACTGCTCCGGCGGCCCGCCGGGCCTTCTCGTGGTCATAGTCGGCCACCACGATCTGGTCGAAGAAGCCGCGCCGTTGGGCGATGGCACAAAACGCCGACCCGACACCGCCGGCGCCGACCAACAGAATCTTCATGCGCGAAAACTACACCGCGACGTTGAGGCTGACTATGCCCCGCAGGGTCACGTTGGGCTTGTAGGCCGGTTCGGCGGCGATGCGGGCGCCGGGAAAACGCTCGGCTACCGCCGACAGTGCGACCGAGGCTTCAAGGCGGGCCAACGGCGCGCCCAGGCAGAAATGCGGGCCTAATCCGAAAGCGAGGTGGCGCGCCAAGGCCCGGGTCGGATCGAACTCGTCGGGTCGGTCAGTGACTTCGGGGTCGCGGTGGGCGGCAGCCAAGAGCAGCATCATGGTGTCGCCCGCGGGAATGTCAACGCCGTTGATACACATGTCCTCCCCCGCGATCCGGCCGACCAGTTGCACCGGTGGGTCATAGCGCAGGGTCTCCTCGACGACCGCCGCGGCACGATCGGACTCCTGGCCCAGCGTCGCCCAGTGATCGCGGTGTCGCAACATCGCCAGCACCCCGTTGGCGATCAGATTCACCGTGGTCTCATGACCGGCGACGAGGAGCAGGTTGCAGGTCGCGACGATCTCGTCCTCGGTGAGCTGATCCCCGGCTTCCTCGACCGCGATCAACCCCGACATCAAGTCGTCGCGGGGATGCGCCCGGCGCGCCTGCAGTAGGTCTCGCAAATAACCACGCAACCAGAGCCCGGCCTGCAACCGTTCCTCGAATCCCTGCGGCTGACCGGTGAACGCGATGAACGGATCCAAACCCTGTGCCAGCAACGCTGAGGCCGAGCTGAATTGAGCCTCGTCGGAGATGGGCACCCCGAGCAGTCGACAGATCACCGCAACCGGCAGCGGATACGCCAGGTCGGTGATCACCTCGAAGCTTCCCGCGGCGGTCACCGCATCCAGTAAGCCGTCGACCAGATCGGCGATCCCGGGTTCCAACGAACGGACGACCTTGGGCGAGAACGCTTTGCTGACGAGTTTGCGGAGCCGGGTGTGATCAGGAGGGTCGAGGAACAGGAAGCCGGGCGTGCCAAAAGGTCGCGCTTCCTGCCCGGCGGCGATCGCCTGCTGGGCGGCAGTGGACTTGAGGCGGTCGCTGCACGATGCCGGATGCCGCAGCACCTCGTCGCAGTCGGCGAACGACGAAAACACCACCAGATTGGAGTCCGGCAGCGAAACCGGGCCGCACTCGCGTAACCGCCGGAAGATCGGATACGGATCCGCGCGGTTGACGGGGTCGAGCAGTTGCGCCAACAACGCCTGGGCGGGAGCGGTCATGGTGCCAGTCTGCCGTAGTACCGGCCCAGGAAGTCATCCCGCAGTTCCCCGAAGTCCCCGCCGGGGATTGCCTCGCGAATCCGATCCACCAGGGCAATGATGAATCTTTCGTTGTGGATGGTGCACAGCGTCGCGGCGAGCATCTCCTTGGCCTTGAACAAATGGTGGATGTAGGCGCGGGTGTAGTGGGCGCAGGTATAACAGTCGCACTCGCCGTCGATCGGGGTGAAGTCCCGCCGGTAACGCGCTCCGGTGATGTTGTAGCGCCCGTCGGGCGAATACACCGCGGCATTGCGCGCAACCCGCGACGGCGAGACACAATCGAAGGTGTCCGCGCCGGCGGCAATCGCGGCGAACAGGTCGTCCGGCTCACTGATACCCAGTAGGTGGCGGGGCTTGGAATCGGGCAACTCCTCGGTGCACCAACCGACGATGGTGGCCAGGTTTTCCTTCTCCAGTGCACCGCCGATGCCGTATCCGTCGAATCCGCGGCCGTCGGAATCAACGAGGCCCTCCAAGCCGCGGCAGGCCTGACGCCGGAGGTCCTCGTAGTGGGCGCCCTGCACCACTCCGAACAACGCTTGCGCCGGGGATGTGGCGGCCTCAAGTGTCGTGAGCCGGCGATGCTCAGCGAGGCAGCGCCCGGCCCACGTCTGCGTGCGGGCAAGTGACTCCTCTTGGTAGGCACGGGTGTTCATCAGTGTGGTCAGTTCGTCGAAGGCGAAGATGATGTCCGCGCCGATTTGGTGCTGGATCCCGACGGACACCTCCGGGGTGAACCGGTGGGTGGATCCGTCGAGGTGGCTGATGAAGGTGACACCGTCGTCGTCGACGTGGGACAACCGTTGCTTGCCCTTGGAGACGAGATTGTCGGCCTGCTCCCGGTCCATGTCCGCCATGAGCACCTTGCGAAACCCGGAACCCAGCGACATGATCTGGAACCCGCCGCTGTCGGTGAACGTCGGCCCCGGCCAGTTCATGAACGCCCCGAGGCCACCGGCCTCGGCGACGATGTCCGGGCCCGGTTGCAGGTACAGGTGGTAGGCGTTGGCCAGCACCGCCTGAGCCCCGAGTTCGCGCATGGTCTCGGGCAGCACCGCTTTTACCGTTGCCTTGGTACCGACCGCGACGAAGGCCGGAGTGCGAATGTCGCCGTGCGGGGTGTGAATGACTCCACTGCGCCCGCGGGCACCGGGCAATTCGGCCTCGATGTCGAAGAACGCACGCTCGGTCACGGGAGGACTCTAACCAGGAATCCAGGGCTCCCGGTTGCTCAGTGGCCCCTGGTGACCCGCGTTACGAGGCCGGGCGGCGGCGGGGTGCCGCCGGTTTCCGGGCCGCCGGCTTCTTGGCCGACACCTCCTTGGCCGGCGCCTTCTTGGCCGGCGCCTTCTTGGCCGGTGGCCTCCGCGCGGCCGTTCCCATCGCACGTTCGAGGTCGGTTAGAGACTCCTCGAGATGACCGAGCAGACGTTGCAGGCTCGGCACGCTGCGTCGGCACCCGACCAGACCGAAGTCGAGGTTGTCGGCGTTGTTGGACAATGTGATGTTGAGTGCCTGGCCGTCTAGGGCGATCGAGAACGGGTAGTTGCCGTCCAGCCGAGCGCCGTTCCAGTACAGCGGTTCTCGCGAACCGGGCACGTTGGAGATCACCAGATTAAACGGTGGCGCGGCCGCCCCCAACGCCGGGGATATCGCACTCAGCAGCAAAGGTGAAACGTTGAAAACCGACAGTGCCATCCGTTGGGATTTGGGTAATTGGGCGAACACCTCCTTATTGCTGCGCATTGAGGCACTCACCGACTCGAGTCGCTTCGCCGGATCGGTCAGGTCGGTGGCCAGACTGGCCAGCAACGCTCCGACCTGGTTGCCGCCTGTGGAGTTGACGTCGTCACGAAGGCTCACCGGAACCATCGCGATCAGCGGTTTGTCGGGGAGCGCATTCTGCTCGATAAGATAGGCCCGAAGCGCCCCGCCGCACATGGCCAAGACCACGTCATTGACGGTGACGCCGGCCGCCTTCTTGATCGCCAAGATCCGTTCCATCGGCCAGGACTGTGCCGCGCAACGCCGCGCGCCGCCGATCGGGACGTTCAGGATCGTCCTCGGTGCCCCGAACGGCAGGGTCAACTGCTGTTCCATGAGGCCTCTGCGAGCGAGGTTGAAAGCCGACGGACCGAAGCCGACCGCCGAACGCCCGATTTGCGCCAGCTCGCCCAGCAGCGATGAACCCGGGGAGGCGTCAGTCGGCGGGCGCTCATTGGTGCCCCAGGGAACTCGCACCTGGCGATCCAGTGGATCGGTAGACAAGGCGCGGCGCATCGCCAGCATCGCGCTGACGCCATCGACGAGAGCGTGATGAATCTTGGTGTAGACCGCGAAGCGTCCATCGTTGAGGCCTTCGACCAGGTGGCTCTCCCACAGTGGGCGGTGGCGGTCGAGCAGGGTTCCGTGCAGTCGTGAGGTCAATTCCAGCAGTTCACGCACCCGACCCGGCGACGGCAGGGCCGATCGGCGCAGGTGGTACTCGAGGTCGAGTTGGCGGTCAAAGGCCCAGTTCAGGTTGACGACTCCGCCGAGGAGTTCGGCGGGGTGCTTGCGGAAGGTCTGGCTGACGTCATCGCGGACGACCAGTTGCTGGTAGATGTCGCGCAGGTAGTCCCCTCCGGCGCCCCCGGGGGGTTCGAAGACCTGTAGCCCGGCGACGTGCATCGGATGCTCCCGCGACTCAGAGAGCAGAAACATCGCATCCAGCGGCGCAATCAGTTCCATGGCCTTCACCTCCGCCGCTTCAACCGTCGATTGTTCCATTAGAACGGTTCACTGGGCGAACGGTCCGGCCTTTGCCAGGATTGGGGCCATCACGTGCCCTCGACCCAACCGTTGATGTCAGACCACAGCGGGCGCGGCGCTACTGCCAATCAATGAAAGATCGCTGATGTTGTAGGCCGTCACCGACGAGTCGGAGATCGCGTAGAGCACGTCGCCGATGCGCACGGTCCGGAACACCGACTGATCGGTGCGGATCTCGCCGAGCACTTCGATCCCGCTCGCGGTAACCCGCATGACCTTCAGCAGTTGCTCGGACCGATAGACACCGGTCTGCGGGTCGTAGCCGCTGGCGTAGACCGGCACGACAAGTAGCCCGTCCTCGGCAGAGTAGAGCAACGCGTGGTGGTCGAACTGCGCATCCGAGGACGACCACGCGGTGTTTTCGGTCAGGAACTGCCGGGTGATCTCGGTGAGCGTCGTCGGATCACTCACGTCGAACAGCGTGGCGTGCACGTTGGTGTTCCAACTGCCGGCCTCGCGCTCCTGACCGATGCCCAGCAGCAGACCCTCACCCACGGGCTGCAGGTAGTTGGAGAAGCCCGGAATGATTAGTTCGCCCAGCAGGGTGGGGGCGGTCGGATCGCTGAGATCGATGGCGAACAACGGATCGGTCTGTAAAAAGGTGACCAGGTATGCGGTGTCCCCGACGAACCGGGCCGCATACAGATGCTCGCCCGGCGCCAAACCGGTGAGGCTCCCCACAACGTCGAGGGTGTCACCGGCGGTGTCGAGCACGTAGACACCGTTGTCGTTTCTGGTGCTCGGAGTGCCGTTGATCAATTCAGAGGCGTTGGTGTGCGTCGCGACATTGAGATAGCCGTCGTGTTCTTCCATCGCGAACTGATTGAGCAGGGTGCCGGAGACCACACCACTGGCCTGCCATGCGACCTGCGTGCCGGCAATGGCGAACCGGTCGATGCGGGTGTTGTCGGACGACCCGGTCTCGGTGTACTGGTACTCCTGGGTGCCCACGTACATCGCACCCTGGGTCATGTAAACGGTGTTGTTCCCGGAGGCCACCAGGGCGCCCACGCTGTCGGCGAAAGCCGCGCCGGTCGAACCGGTTGAGTCCACCGACACCAGTGTGAGTACCGACTGCGCGCCTCCGGTGTGCGGGCGCACGATGTCGGCTGCACCGGCGACGACGCCGAGGTCGACCGAATTCCCTTCTGCATCAACGGTGTAGGCGTGCGGCAGGGACAGTCCCACAATCTCATCGCCCACCCGCGCAACGTACTGGTCCCAGGTCTCATAGGTCCGGTAGGCGGTGATGGTGGGTTCCCAGCGACCCGGCCTCATGAAGACGGTCTGGCCGTCGCCAGGCTCGAGGGCATCCGGCGTGACCGGGGTATCGGTGTAGCTTGGCGCGGGCAGATCCAATCCCCGCTGTAGCACCAGGTACACCACACCGTCGACGGACCGCGCCTCCTGGTAGCGACCGTCGAACATCGTCTGCGTCACCACCGTCGGCGCGGTTCGATCGGTGACGTCGTACACCGTCACCGTGGTCTGCGGGTCGATCGCCCACCACGGGCCCCAGGCCATCCGCGCCATGGGCACCATGGTGCCGTACCAGCCGTAGCCCGATTGGGTGATCACCGTCAGTCGGTCGCCTGCCAGGAACTGGCCGACAACGTTTCCGGACAGCGGCGTCTGGTAGGCGACTGTCAGGTCGGTGCCGACGATCTGCAACTGCCCGTTGTGCGCGACGTAGAGGTACTGGCCGTCGGTTTCGACGAAGTCCGCCTCGTCGACACCGTTGACCTGAGTGTTGGTTCCCGAGGTGATTCCAGTGCTGGGGAGGACACCGTCCATCTTGAGGTAGTAGTAGTCCGGCCACGGTCCGCCGTTGCCGTACACCGGGACGGTCTGACCGAAGAGGCTGCCGTACTGCTGCATGGCCAGGCCCAGCAGATAGTCGCGTAGCTCCGCGTCGGTGTAGTACGCGCCGGTGGCCGTGGTTGCGCCCTGGCCGGTTGTCTGTCCGGGATTCAGCGCGGGGAACAGAGTGATCAGCGTCCGGCGGACCAGCAGCAGTGCGCCTTCGAGCAAGTCACTGACCGGGTTGGCCGGCAACCCGGAGACCCAGTTGGTGGACGAGGTGAGGAACCCGGCGAGCATTGTGCCCATCGCCAACGCCGGGTCGGCCGCGGGCCGGACCGTGGCGGCCTGCGCGGTGCGCGTGGCACGTACCGCCCGGGCCGGTGTGCGGGCGGGAAGCGCAGAAGCGATCGCGGCTGCCGGGGTGAATGTCGGAACCGACGGCGTGAACACCGACGGGAGGTTTGCCGGGCCGACGGGACTGGTCGCGGCAGCCGCCGCGGTCGACGACGCCCGCTGAGGCAGGCTGCCGGTGATCGCCGGGTTGGCCGTGGGGTCCGAATCGGCGGGCCGGGTGCGCCGCGGCGCGGGCAGTGGTCGCGCGCTGATCGGCTCGGCGCTCGCGGCCGGGTCCGTCGCCGGACTCAGGCCCCGCCGCGTAGCCCGCCTGCCGGGTGCCGGTGACTGCTCCGCATCACCGGATCCCGACGCTCTCGTTGGGTTTGCTGGACCACCCGACTTCGGCGCCGACACCGACGAGGTGTCGTCTTCGCTGGGGGCTGCGGCAGCGATCCCCGCGCCGGGTGCCGACGAAAGTGCAAGGCCGACGGCGAAAGCGGCTGCTCCTGCGCGCGCGCCTGGCCGCTTGACCGACATTGATCACTCCCATGGCCGCTAATAGCTGAAATTTTGCTGAGGTTGCTGCTAAACCATAGCCGCGGGGGTCTGCCCACGTCAATGCGGTGATGTGCGCCGAAACAGAACCAGCACGGCCGCGGCGGCACCCAGGGCAATCAGTGCCATCAGCACATTCATCGCGTCCGCCGCCTCGAGCACACTGGAGGTCACCTCGGAGATCACCCACTGCGTGCGGGCCGAGTCCAGTGCCGGGCCGGTCGGTGCGGCATCCCCGGCACTCAGGAGCGCACCTGCCTGTTCGGCAGTGATCCCTGTGCCCGCTAGGTCCGGACCGAGGTCGACGTAGGACAGCACGATCGCGACCATTGCGAAAAGCGACGAACCCAAACCGTTGAAGCTTGACCCCACCGCGGCTTTGACCGCCGAGACCACGCCGCCAAGTTCCGGCGGCGCACTGGACATCATCACCGTCGTCTGCGGTGTCTGCACGATCGCGCCGCCGATCATCATCAGCGCCATCACGGCCCCGACCGCGACGATGGGGGTGTCAAGCCCGAACAACAGTCGCAACAGCAGGCTCACCGCCAGCACCGACAGGCCTGCCACGAGGACGGCGCAGTCCCCGATCCGGGCCGCGACCCGGCCGGCACCGAGGGCGGCCAAGGCGGACAACAACGTTGCCGGGATCATCAGGACGGCGACGATCCAGGTCGGTTGATCGCGGACGACCACCAGGTAGAAGATGATCATGATCCCCGACCCGCCCTGCACCAGATTGTTGGCGGCGCCCGCGGTCACCGCGGCGGTGAACCGTTGCGATCGGAAGATCCCCAGATCCAGCGCTGGATGGTCGCTGCGCGATTCCCACCACAGGAACGCGGTGCCCGCGATGATCCCGACAAGCAGTGGTGCGATGGCGCCGGGGTGCACTCCGCTGTTCAACTCGGCAGTGCCGTACATCACGCCGACAAGCGCGACCGCCACCAGTAGTAGGCCGAGAACGTCGATACCGCGGTGCGAACGGTGCGTCTCCGGCACGTAACGCACGGTGATAGCCACAACAATGATCGCCAGGACGGGTGTGACGAGCGCTCCGGCGCGCCATCCGAGGCGTTCGGCCAGCAAACCACCCGCCGTTCCCGGAAGCACGCCGAGGACATAGATCACGGCGAGAAACCATGCGATCGCGATCGCGCGCCTGTCGGGCGGGAAGACCGCGTTCATAATGGCCAGCGACAGGGCGCTCACAAACGCGCCCGCCACCCCGATCCCGGCCCGGGCGATCAACAGCACGACGACGTTAGGCGCGACGGCCCCGAGCACCCCGAACACCACCGCGCCGGACGCGCCGGCGAGGAACATTCGTCTCATCCCGTACCGGTCGCCCAGCACGCCGGCCCCCAACACCGAGGCGGCCAGGGTCAGCGTGGCCAGCGACGACACGATGATGGCCATGCTGTTGGACAACTGCAGGCCGGTGCGAATGAGGGAGATGTTCGCCGACAGGATTCTCAGATCACCCAGGACGACGGCGCTACCCAAGCCCATGGCCAGCGTTGCCATAACGGCAGCCGGGCCGGTGACCTGTTCTTGCTGCCGCACCATATGATGATAATAGGGAAGTTTCGCCCAGCGTCGCCGCGTGGCGGTGGCCCAACGGCCGGGTCGTTATGGCGGTGGTGGAGGGATTTGAACCCTCGGACGGGGGTTACCCGTCACACGCTTTCGAGGCGGTCAGCAGCGCAACGGGTGTCACTCCGCCCGCTACGAACATCCCCGATCGCCCGGGATACCAGGGTCAGCCTCCGCCGCGATTACGGACGACTGACCCTGGTTGGAGGTGTGGGTTTTTCCGCTCTGCCTGATGCGCGGAGCGCCTCGCGCGTTCAGCCGCTGAGGCCGCTCACGATGCGGCGATTGGCAGCGGGGCGACAGTGGGGGCCGCAGCAGGGCCGTAGTGGCTTTGCACTACGCGGGAGCGCCTGCGCTCGCCCCAGTGCTGCACCCATTCCCGGCCCAAGGTCGTGCGGGTGAGTATCTGGTAGCGGAGGACATTGGCCGCGACGACCGGCATGGCCGCCACCGCCGGGGTGGGCGGGAGTTCGAGTTCCCGCATGCTCTGCTCGCCGAGGAAGAATCGCAGCATGCTGAGTCGGCGGAATCGCGCGTAGGCGCTTCGCGGCCGCGAGAAGTTCTCGAAGTGCAGTCCCCGCTCTGCGGCGATGATCGCGTTCGCCAACTGCGGACCGGCGGGCGTCAGCGGGCCTTGGGTGAGCAGGAAGTGGTACTGCAGGAAATCCTGATCGCTTTCGTTGTCCCGCAGAAAATCGTCGCCGACGCCCATCAACCAACCCACGTATTTCCACAGGTGCATCACGGCACGCGAGTCCGCCTCGGTGACCCGAACGCCAAGCCGACGCAGACCACGCAGCAGCACCGAGCTGAACAAGCCGAGAGTGAAACCCTGATCGGCCTGGT
>ERZ888423.1872-NODE-1872-length-17034-cov-12.916132_pt1 | contig 17034 bp, 29 predicted proteins | sample MGYA00520523_ERZ888423 | MGnify/ENA primary metagenome ERZ888423 (study PRJEB32303, sample SAMEA104408611) | aquatic metagenome | biome: Brackish water; feature: Pelagic; material: water | place: Baltic Sea | collected 2014-06-08T10:24:00 | depth 30,27 m ...
CAGCAATGCGTAAAGTTGCCAGAGTTAGATTGACAAATGGTAATGAGATAAACGCTTACATTCCAGGTGAAGGACACAACTTACAAGAGCACTCGATAGTATTAGTTAGAGGTGGAAGAGTAAAAGATTTACCAGGTGTAAAGTATCACGTAGTTCGTGGCGCTTTAGATACAGCAGGAGTTGCAGGAAGAACTCAACGCAGATCTAAGTATGGGGCAAAACGCCCAAAACCAGGACAATCAGCTGCAGCACAAACAAAAGGTAAGGAAAAGTAATTTAAAATCTTTTAATGTAAAGACATGAGAAAAAGAAGAGCCAAAAAAAGAGAGCTTTTACCAGATCCAAAGTTCAATGACCAATTGGTTACACGTTTTGTAAATAACTTAATGTGGGATGGTAAAAAATCTGTGGCGTTTAAAGTATTTTATGATGCACTAGACATCGTAGAGCAAAGAAAAACTGATGAAGAAAAGACAGCTTTAGAAGTTTGGAAAGAAGGATTGTCAAATGTCATGCCTCACGTAGAAGTTCGTTCAAGACGAGTAGGTGGTGCTACATTTCAAATTCCAATGCAAATTAGACCAGATCGTAAAGTGTCTATGGCAATAAAATGGATGATTACGTACACAAGAAAACGTAATGAAAAAACAATGGCTCAGCGTTTAGCTGCTGAAATTTTAGCTGCTGCTAAAGAAGAAGGAGCTGCTGTTAAGAAAAGAATGGATACCCACAAAATGGCAGAAGCTAACAAAGCATTCTCTCACTTCAGATTTTAATAGAAATGGCTAGAGACTTAAAATATACAAGAAATATCGGAATTGCAGCACACATTGATGCTGGAAAAACTACAACTACAGAACGTATTTTGTATTACACGGGTGTATCTCACAAAATTGGTGAAGTACATGACGGAGCTGCAACAATGGACTGGATGGAGCAAGAGCAAGAAAGAGGAATTACAATTACCTCTGCTGCAACAACTTGTGAATGGGTTTTTCCAAGAGAAAATGGTCAGCCAACTGATGATTCAAAAAGTTACCATTTCAATATTATTGATACTCCAGGTCACGTAGATTTTACTGTTGAAGTAAATAGATCTTTACGTGTTTTGGATGGTTTGGTTTTCTTATTTTCAGCAGTTGATGGTGTTGAACCTCAATCTGAAACTAACTGGAGATTGGCAGATAATTATAAGGTGCCTAGAATTGGTTTCGTTAATAAAATGGACCGTCAAGGATCTGATTTTATGATGGTTAATAGACAGGTAAAAGAAATGTTGGGTTCTAATGCAGTACCCATTGTTTTACCAATTGGTGATGAATCTGATTTTAGAGGAGTTGTTGATTTAGTAAAAAATAGAGCAATTATTTGGCACGAAGACTCTTTAGGAGCAACTTTTGATATTGTTGAAATTCCTGAAGATTTAAAAGAAGAATCTAAACAATATAGAGCTTTGTTGATTGAAGAAGTAGCAGGATATGATGAAAATCTTTTGGAGAAATTCATGGAAGATGAAGATTCAATTACCGAAGACGAAATTCATACAGCTTTAAGAGCAGCTGTGACAGACATGGCAATCATTCCAATGATTTGCGGTTCATCATTCAAAAATAAAGGAGTTCAGTTTTTATTAGATGCTGTTTGTCGTTATTTACCTTCTCCTTTAGACAGAGAAAATATTTACGGAACTGATCCTGATACAGGATTAGAAATTTCACGTAAACCAGATGTAAAAGAACCTTTTGCTGCTTTGGCTTTTAAAATTGCAACTGATCCATTTGTTGGACGTTTGGCTTTCTTTAGAGCATATTCAGGAAGATTAGATGCGGGTTCTTATGTGTTGAACAATACATCAGGAAAAAAAGAACGTATCTCTAGAATTTATCAAATGCACGCTAACAAGCAAAATGCAATTGATTATATTGAAGCTGGAGATATTGGGGCAGCAGTTGGATTTAAATCAATTAAAACAGGAGATACTCTTTCAGATGAAAAGCATCCAATCGTTTTAGAATCGATGAATTTCCCTGATCCAGTTATTGGTATTGCTGTTGAACCAAAAACTAAAGCTGATGTTGATAAATTAGGAATTGCTTTAGCTAAATTAGCAGAAGAAGATCCAACATTTACCGTAAGAACCGATGAAGCTTCAGGCCAAACAATCATATCTGGAATGGGTGAGTTGCACTTAGATATCATTGTAGATCGTTTAAGACGTGAGTTTAAAGTTGATGTAAATCAAGGTCAACCTCAAGTTGAATATAAAGAAGCAATTACTGCTGCTGCAGAACACAGAGAGGTTTATAAAAAACAATCTGGTGGGCGTGGTAAATTTGCTGATATCGTTTTCAGAATGGAGCCTGCTGATGCTGGTGTCCAAGGATTGCAATTCGAATCTGTAATCAAAGGAGGAAATATTCCTAAAGAATTTGTTCCATCAATTGAAAAAGGATTTAGAGAAGCAATGAAAAATGGTCCTTTGGCTGGTTATGAAATGGATTCTATGAAGATTACAGTGATGGATGGTTCATTCCACGCTGTCGATTCAGATCAATTATCTTTCGAATTAGCTGCAAAAATGGGTTACAAAGCTGCTGCAAAGTTTGCAAAAGCAAAGATTATGGAGCCTATCATGAAGTTAGAAGTGTTAACTCCTGAAGAAAACATGGGAGACATAGTTGGAGATTTAAATAGAAGAAGAGGTCAGGTTTCAGACATGTCTGATAGAGCTGGTTCAAAAGTTGTTAAAGCAACAGTGCCATTATCAGAAATGTTTGGTTATGTAACTGCTTTAAGAACAATGTCTTCTGGTAGAGCAACTTCAACTATGGAATTTTCACACTACGAAGAAACACCTTCAAGTATTTCTGAAACTGTAATAGCAGCTGCTAAAGGATAATATCTACTAAAAAAATAAACGATGAGTCAAAAAATTAGAATAAAATTAAAATCTTACGATTACAATTTGGTAGACAAATCTGCTGAAAAAATCGTGAAGACAGTAAAGAGTACTGGAGCTGTTGTGAACGGCCCAATTCCTTTACCAACGAATAAAAAAATATTTACGGTTTTACGTTCACCACACGTGAATAAAAAATCGAGAGAACAATTTCAATTGTGTGCTTACATGCGTTTGCTGGACATTTACAGTTCATCGTCAAAAACGATTGATGCACTTATGAAATTGGAACTTCCTAGTGGAGTTGAGGTAGAAATAAAAGTATAATTTTTTTAAAATATTTTGGTTTGGCTTTGTTGAACCGAAATATTTTTATACTTTTGCAGCCCTAATTAGAGTAGGGTAATGCTATTTTTCTGATTTTCATAAAAATAGTAACATGTCCTGAGCGTTTCGCGAAGGAAAAACGGTAAAAACAAATTCAGCGTTGAAAATGTTTTTACGCTGTTTTTTTTGAAACCCAAAGGAACAAAAAACAAAACAAATTAATTAATAATTAAAACATGTCTGGGTTAATAGGTAGAAAGATTGGAATGACCAGCTTATTTGATGAAAACGGGAAGAATATTCCCTGTACAGTAATCGAAGCAGGTCCTTGCGTTGTTACCCAAGTCAGAACCAAAGAGGTTGACGGCTACAATGCTTTGCAGCTTGGTTTCGATGACAAAAAGGCAAAGAGTTCTAACAAAGCGTTAGACGGTCACTTTAAAAAAGCTGGCGCCACTGCTAAGAAAAAAGTCGTTGAATTCCAAGGGTTTGAAGAAAATTTTAAATTAGGGGATTCCTTAACTGTATCTTTTTTTACAGAGGGAGAATTCGTTGATGTATCAGGAGTATCTAAAGGAAAAGGTTTTCAAGGTGTTGTTAAACTTCATGGCTTTGCCGGAGTTGGTCAAGCTACTCATGGTCAACACAATCGTTTAAGAGCCCCAGGATCAGTGGGTGCTGCATCATATCCAGCTAGAGTATTCAAAGGAATGCGAATGGCAGGAAGAATGGGTGGTGATAATGTGAAAGTACAAAATTTAAGAGTATTAAAAGTAGTTCCAGAAAAGAACTTACTTGTTGTTAAAGGAGCGGTTCCTGGTCACAAAAATGCTTTTGTAACTATTCAGAAATAATGGAAGTAGCAGTTTTAGATATTACAGGAAAAGATACAGGTAGAAAAGTTGAACTTTCTAATGATGTATTTGGAATAGAGCCTAACGATCATGCAATTTATTTAGATGTTAAACAATTTCTTGCCAATCAAAGACAAGGAACGCACAAAACTAAAGAAAAAGCAGAAGTTTCGGGTTCTACAAGAAAGATAAAGAAGCAAAAAGGAACTGGTACTGCAAGAGCAGGTTCAATTAAATCAGGAGTTTTTAGAGGTGGAGGACGTTTTTTTGGACCAAGACCAAGAAGTTACTCTTTCAAATTGAATAAAAACTTAAAGCGTTTAGCTCGTAGATCAGCATTAAGCATTCAAGCTAATGAACACAATTTAGTTGTTATTGAAGATTTTAATTTCGAAACACCAAAAACTAAAAATTTTGTGGACATCTTAAAAGCTTTAGAGTTAGATACAAAAAAATCATTATTCGTTTTAGGTGACTTAAATAATAATGTGTATTTATCTTCAAGAAATTTAAAAACATCTAAAGTAATTAACGCCTCAGAATTAAATACTTATGGTATTTTAAATGCGAATAAAATAGTATTTACTGAAGCTTCTTTAGAGGGATTACACACAAACTTTAATAAATAGGGATTCAAAATGAGTATTTTAATAAAACCTATTATAACAGAAAAAGCAACAAACGATAGTGAAGTTAATAATCGTTATTCATTTGTTGTTGCAAAAAAAGCTAACAAATTAGAAATAAAAAGTGCTATTCAAGCAATTTATGGTGTTTCTATTTCAAGCATTAAAACTTTAAACTATCCAATTCAAAAAAGTACAAAGTATACCAAGAAAGGTTTGGTTACCGGTACCAAAGGTGGATTTAAAAAAGCAATTGTGCAGTTAGCTGAAGGAGAAAGTATTGATTTTTATAACAATCTGTAAGAAAAAAGACAACAATGTCAGTTAGAAAATTAAAACCAATAACACCAGGTCAGCGTTTTAGAGTTGTAAATGGGTTCGACGCCATATCAACTGATAAGCCGGAGAAAAGTTTAATCGCTCCGAAAAAAAGAACTGGAGGTCGAAACAGTCAGGGTAGAATGACAACTCGTAATGTAGGAGGTGGTCATAAACAAAAATATCGTACAATCGATTTTAAAAGAGATAAGTTCGGTATTCCTGCAACAGTAAAAACAATTGAGTACGATCCAAATCGCACAGCCTTTATTGCATTATTATATTATGCGGATGGTGAGAAACGTTATGTGATAGCTCAAAATGGTTTACAAGTTGATCAAATAATCACTTCAGGGAGTGGTATTTCTCCAGAAATTGGAAACGCAATGCCTTTAAGTGAAATTCCTTTAGGAACTACAATATCTTGTATAGAATTACGACCAGGACAAGGAGCTGTAATGGCTCGTTCAGCCGGTTCTTTTGCTCAATTAATGGCAAGAGATGGTAAATATGCAACTGTAAAACTTCCTTCTGGTGAAACTAGATTGATTCTTTTAACATGTATTGCTACAATTGGAGTTGTTTCAAACTCTGATCATCAGTTATTAGTTTCTGGTAAAGCTGGTAGAAGAAGATGGTTAGGAAGAAGACCAAGAGTAAATGCAGTAAGAATGAACCCTGTTGATCACCCGATGGGTGGTGGAGAAGGTCGTGCTTCTGGAGGCCATCCAAGATCAAGAAATGGTATTCCTGCAAAAGGATATAAAACTAGATCTAAAACCAAAGCTAGTAACAAGTATATCGTAGAACGTAGAAAGAAATAATAAGTTATGGCAAGATCATTAAAAAAAGGACCTTACGTTCACTATAAATTAGAGAAAAAAGTGTTAGCTAACGTAGAAGCTGGAAGCAAAACTGTAATCAAAACTTGGTCAAGAGCAAGTATGATTACTCCAGATTTTGTTGGACAAACAATTGCTGTTCATAATGGACGTCAGTTTGTACCAGTCTATGTTACAGAAAACATGGTAGGGCACAAATTAGGTGAATTTTCACCAACTCGTTCTTTTAGAGGACATGCAGGTGCAAAAAATAAAGGTAAAAAATAGGTAGGAAATGGGAGTTCGTAAAAAAAACATGGCAGATCAAATAAAAGCAGAGAAAAAGCAACGCGCTTTTGCAAAGCTTACTAACTGTCCAACATCACCAAGAAAAATGCGTTTGGTTGCTGATCAAGTTAGAGGTATTGAAGTTGAAAAAGCTTTGTACATTTTAAAATTCAGTCCAAAAGATGCTTCAAAAAATTTAGAGAAATTATTATTATCTGCTATTGCAAATTGGCAAGCTAAAAATGAAAACTCTAGTATCGAAGAAGCGGGTTTATTTGTAAAATCTATTTGCGTAGATAGCGCTGGAATGTTGAAAAGATTAAGACCAGCTCCGCAAGGACGTGCTCACAGAATTCGTAAGCGTTCAAATCACGTTACATTAGAATTAGGAAGTAAAAATTTAAGTAAATAATCTAAGTAGAAATGGGACAAAAAACGAATCCAATAGGAAATCGATTAGGAATCATCAGAGGTTGGGAATCTAATTGGTATGGTGGTAATGACTACGGAGATAAAATTGCTGAAGATGATAAGATAAGAAAGTATGTAAATGCTAGATTATCAAAAGCAAGTGTGTCTAGAATATTTATTGAGCGCACATTGAAACTTGTAACCGTCACTATCACTACTGCACGTCCAGGAATCATTATTGGTAAAGGAGGTCAAGAGGTAGACAAGTTAAAAGAAGAGCTTAAAAAGATCACTAGTAAAGAAGTTCAAATTAATATTTTTGAAATTAAACGTCCAGAATTAGATGCAAATTTAGTTGCAATTAGTGTTGCTCGTCAGATCGAAAATAGAATTTCTTACAAAAGGGCAATCAAAATGGCAATTACTGCTACAATGAAAATGAATGCTGAAGGAATTAAAATTCAAATTTCAGGTCGTTTGAATGGTGCAGAAATGGCTCGTTCTGAACATTTCAAAGAAGGAAGAATTCCTCTTTCAACTTTCAGAGCTGATATTGATTATTCGCTTGCTGAAGCTCATACTACTTATGGAAGATTAGGAATTAAAGTATGGATTATGAAGGGTGAGGTTTATGGAAAAAGAGAGTTATCTCCATTAGTAGGGTTAACTAAAAAACAAGCTCCAACAAAAGGTGGTGGCGCTTCAAGTCCTTCTAAACGTCAACCTCGTAAAAGAAAATAATTTTTAAATTAGAAATTAAAAATGTTACAGCCAAAAAGAGTAAAATACCGTAAGGTACAGAAGTTGAAGGGAAACATGCATGGTAATACTAGCAGAGGAAGCCAACTTTCTAACGGAATGTTTGGTATAAAATCTCTAGATCAAGATTTATTAACTTCAAGACAAATAGAAGCGGCTCGTATTGCAGCAACTCGATTTATGAAGAGAGAAGGGCAGTTGTGGATTAAAATTTTTCCAGACAAACCTATCACCAAAAAACCATTAGAGGTTAGGATGGGTAAAGGTAAAGGTGCTCCAGATCATTTTGTTTCTGTTATTAAACCAGGCAGAATTTTGTTCGAAGTTGGAGGAGTTCCTCTAAGCGTTGCAAAAGAAGCTTTAAGATTAGCAGCCCAAAAACTTCCTGTTAAAACTAGGTTTATAGTAGCAAGGGATTTTGATTTTAACGCGTAATTCTAAACAAAATGAAAAAATCAGAAATAAAAGAATTATCCTTAGCAGATTTAAATGAGAAGCTAGGAGTGTTGCAAAAAAATTACACTGATCTTAAAATGGCTCATACAATTACACCGTTAGAAAATCCGTTGCAATTAAGAGGCCTAAGAAGAACTGTAGCAAGAATTGCAACAGAATTAACAAAAAGAGAATTACAATAATTCTATAGTCAGTTTTAAAGATGGAAAAAAGAAATCTTAGAAAAGAAAGAATAGGTGTTGTTTCTAGTAACAAAATGGAGAAATCTATTGTTGTTTCAGAAGTTAAAAGAGTTAAACACCCAATGTACGGAAAATTCGTATTAAAAACTAAGAAGTACGTTGCACACGACGAAAAGAATGATTGCAACGAAGGTGATACTGTTAGGATCATGGAAACAAGACCTATGAGTAAATCAAAACGTTGGAGATTAGTAGAAATCCTAGAAAGAGCTAAATAATATGTTACAGACAGAATCAAGATTAAAAGTAGCAGATAATACTGGAGCTAAAGAAGTTTTAGTAATCAGAGTTTTAGGAGGTACGAAAAAACGTTATGCAAGTATTGGAGATAAAATTGTTGTAACTATTAAAGCGGCAACTCCTAACGGAACTGTGAAAAAAGGTCAAGTATCAAGAGCAGTTGTTGTAAGAACTAAAAAAGAAGTAAGACGAAAAGACGGTTCATATATTCGTTTTGATGATAACGCTTGTGTACTTTTAAATCCATCAGAGGAGATGAGAGGAACACGTGTTTTTGGTCCTGTAGCTCGTGAACTTCGTGAGAAACAATTCATGAAAATAGTATCATTAGCACCTGAAGTGCTTTAAATAATTATACAATGAAGAAATTCAAAATAAAATCAGGTGATACTGTAAAAGTAATTGCTGGAGACCATAAAGGTTCTGAAGGTAAAGTATTACAAATCATCAAAGACAAAGACAGAGTGTTAGTAGAAGGTGTAAACTTAGTTTCAAAACATACAAAGCCAAGTGCTCAAAGCCCACAAGGTGGTATCGCTAAAAAGGAAGCTTCTTTACATATTTCAAATGTTTTGTTGGTTGATGGTGGTGTAGCTGTAAGAGTAGGTTATAAAGTTGATGGAGATACTAAAACTAGAATCTCTAAAAAAACTAAAAAATAAGAATAATCATGAGTTACGTACCTAGATTAAAAGCAGAATATAAAGAAAGAGTAATTAGTTCTCTTATTGAAGAGTTTAGTTACAAGAATGTAATGCAGGTTCCTAAATTAGAAAAAATAGTAATTTCTAAAGGAGTTGGAGCTGCTATTGCAGATAAGAAATTGGTTGATAATGCTGTTGAAGAATTGACTAAAATTACTGGTCAAAGAGCAATCTCTACAATATCAAAGAAAGATGTTGCAAACTTCAAATTACGAAAAGGAATGCCAATTGGTGCAAAAGTCACGTTAAGAGGAAACAAAATGTACGAATTTTTAGATAGATTAGTTACTGCATCTTTGCCTCGTGTAAGAGATTTCAACGGAATCAAAGCAAACGGATTTGATGGAAGAGGTAATTACAATTTAGGGATTACTGAACAAATCATTTACCCAGAAATAAATATTGACCAAGTAAAGAAAATCAATGGTATGGATATTACTTTCGTAACAACTGCCAAAACTGATAAAGAAGCAAAGTCATTATTAGGAGAATTAGGTTTACCATTCAAAAAAAATTAAGAAATGGCTAAAGAATCAATGAAAGCTCGTGAACGTAAAAGAGTAAAAACTGTTGCAAAATATGCTGAAAAGAGAAAGGCTTTAAAAGAAGCCGGAGATTTTGAAGGATTGCAAAAATTACCAAAAAACGCATCACCAATAAGAATGCACAACAGATGTAAATTAACAGGTCGTCCAAAAGGATATATGAGACAGTTTGGTTTATCTCGGGTTACGTTCCGTGAAATGGCAAACCAAGGATTAATTCCTGGAGTTACTAAAGCAAGCTGGTAGTAACCAAAATAAATTCAAAAATATAAAATAGAAAGTGTATCTTTGCGCGCTCTATTTTTTTGAGTAAGACAATTTTTAACTGATTATAGGTTCAAACATCACAAGTTAATCTTGTAGGTTCAATAGAGATTTTGAAAACCATAATCGCAATTTAAGTAAATATGTATACAGATCCAATTGCGGATTATCTTACCAGAGTAAGAAATGCAATCTTTGCAGGACACAGAGTTGTAGAAATTCCAGCTTCAAATTTGAAGAAGGAAATGACAAAAATTTTGTTCGATCAAGGTTATATTTTAAGTTATCAATTTAATGATGATAAAGTTCAAGGAACTATCAAAATTGCACTGAAATATGATAAAGAAACAAAAGAGTCAGTTATCAGAAAAATTCAGCGAGTTAGTACTCCAGGTTTACGTAAATACGTTGGCTCTAAAGAGATGCCAAGAGTATTAAATGGCCTTGGCATTGCTATTGTTTCAACTTCAAGAGGAGTAATGACAGGTAAAAAAGCCCGTCAAGAAAATGTTGGAGGAGAGGTTTTATGTTACGTTTATTAATCACTAGAAGAAATGAGTAGAATAGGAAAAAATCCCGTTAGCATTCCACAAGGTGTAAATGTAGACATTAATAACAATTTAGTAACTGTTAAAGGAAATTTAGGAGTTTTAACTCAAACAATTTCTGAAGGAATTACTATTACGATCGAAAATGGCGTTATTATTTTAGATAGAGCATCAGAGTCTAAAAATCACAAAGCACAACACGGATTAATGAGATCATTAATCAATAACATGATTGAAGGGGTTAGTAAAGGTTGGACTAAAGAACTTGAATTAGTTGGTGTTGGATATAGAGCTTCAAATCAAGGACAAAAACTTGACTTAGCACTTGGTTTTTCTCATAATATTGTTTTTGAATTAGCTCCAGAAGTTAAAGTAGAAACAGTTTCTGAGAAAGGAAAAAATCCAATCATTAAACTTACTTCTTTTGATAAACAATTGGTGGGTCACGTTGCTGCAAAGATTCGTTCTTTCAGAAGCCCAGAGCCATACAAAGGTAAAGGTGTTAAGTTCGTAGGTGAAAAATTAAGAAGAAAAGCAGGTAAATCTGCATAACATATAGGTATTATGGCATTATCAAAGCTAGAAAGAAGAGCTAGAATCAAACAAAGAATCAGAAAAATTGTTTTTGGTACATCAACCAAACCAAGATTATCTGTTTACAGAAGTAACAAAGAAATTTATGCTCAATTAGTAGATGATGAAAACGGAGTAACATTAGCTTCTGTTTCATCAAGAGACAAAGATATTAAAGTAACAACTAAAGGAGAAGCAGCTATTGCAGTTGGTAAAACAATTGGAACAAAAGCTTTGAATAATGGAATTGAAAATGTTGCTTTTGATAGAAATGGTTATTTATACCATGGTAGAGTTAAAGTATTAGCTGATGCTGCAAGAGAGGCTGGTTTAAAATTTTAAGAATTATGCAAGGTTATAAAAACGTAGAAAGAGTTAAACCAAGCGGATTAGAGCTTGTAGATAGATTAGTTGGTGTGCAACGTGTTACTAAAGTTACAAAAGGTGGTAGAGCGTTTGGTTTCTCTGCAATAGTTGTTGTTGGTGATGGAAACGGAGTTGTTGGACATGGTTTAGGTAAATCGAAAGATGTTTCTTCTGCAATTGCAAAAGCAATTGAAGATGCTAAGAAAAATCTTGTGAGAATACCAATCATCGGAGGAACACTTCCTCATGAACAAAAAGGAAAATTTGGAGGTGCCAACGTATTCATTAAACCTGCTTCTCCTGGTACAGGAGTTATTGCAGGGGGCGCTGTACGGGCAGTTTTAGAATCTGTTGGAGTTCATGATGTATTATCTAAATCTCAAGGTTCATCAAATCCACACAATGCAGTAAAAGCAACTTTCAACGCTTTATTACAATTGCGTAATGCTGTCTCTATTGCAAAACAAAGAGGTATTTCCTTAGAAAAAGTATTTAACGGATAAATCTAAGAAAGATGACAAAAATAAAAGTTACACAAGTAAAAAGTCAAATTAGACGTCCTAAAGATCAAAAAAGAACTTTAGAGTCATTAGGTTTACGTAGAATGAATCAAACTGTAGAGCATGATGCATCACCTACAATCCTTGGAATGGTAAATAAAGTTTCACATTTAGTTTCTGTAGAGGAATTAAAATAAGATATTTAAGATGAGTAGTTTACATAATTTAACGCCTGCAGTAGGATCTGTAAAAAAAGAAAAAAGAATAGCTCGTGGAGAAGGTTCTGGTCATGGTGGTACTGCAACTAGAGGTCACAAAGGAGCGAAATCTCGTTCAGGTTATTCTAGAAAAATAGGTTTTGAAGGTGGTCAAATGCCGCTTCAAAGACGTGTGCCAAAATTTGGTTTTACAAATATAAACCGTAAAGAATATCAAGGTATCAACCTAGATAAACTTCAATCATTAGTTGAAAGCGGAGTAATAACTGATATAGTTAATCTAGATATTTTAGTGGCTATTGGATTGGCTGGTAAAAATGAGTTAGTGAAAATATTAGGTGGAGGTGAATTAAAATCAAAACTGGCTATTACTGTTCACAAATTTACAGCAACAGCGAAATCAGCTATTGAAGCTGCTGGAGGAGAAGCTGTAACTTTATAACAATTTGTAAATGATGAATTTTATAAATACCTTAAAAGACATTTTAAAAATTGAAGAATTAAAAAATAAAATTCTTCTAACTTTAGGTCTCATTGCTGTATATCGTTTCATGGCTGCAGTTCCTCTTCCAGGAATTGATCCATTGCAATTAGCAACTTTAAAAGAAAGCACCTCAGGTGGTCTTTTAGGTTTATTAAACGCATTTACGGGAGGTGCATTTGCGAGAGCATCTGTAATGGCTTTGGGTATTATGCCTTATATTTCAGCTTCTATTGTTGTCCAGTTAATGGGAATTGCAGTTCCTTATTTACAGAAATTACAAAAAGATGGAGAAAGTGGTCGTAAAAAAATCACTCAAATAACAAGATGGCTAACTATTGGTATTACATTAGTTCAAGCTCCAACCTATATCACCGCAATTAAAACTCAATTTGGTTTAGGACCGGAAGCTTTTTTAGTAAGTGGTGCAACTTTTTGGATTTCTTCTATCATCATTTTAACTGCAGGAACAATTTTTGCAATGTGGTTGGGTGAGCGTATTACTGATAAAGGTGTTGGAAACGGTATTTCATTGTTAATTACTGTTGGTATTATTGCAAATTTTCCTGCTGCTTTTTTACAAGAGTTTGTTGCAAAAACAACAAATGCTGGTGCAGGTGGTGTAATGATGGTTTTGATTGAGATTATTGTTTGGTTTGTAGTAATTTTATTAACAGTTTTATTAGTAACAGCTGTTCGTAAAATTGCTGTACAATATGCAAGAAGAACTGTTGCTGGAAACGTTCAAAATGTTGCAGGTTCAAGAGATTATATTCCATTAAAGTTAAATGCTGCAGGTGTAATGCCTATCATTTTTGCTCAAGCAATCATGTTTTTACCAGTTGCTTTGGCTCAAAGATTTCCGGCGATTGCATCTTTACAGGATATGAATGGATTGTGGTACAATGTTATTTTTGCAATATTGATTATCGTTTTTAGTTTTTTTTATACAGCTATTACGATTCCAACTAATAAAATGGCTGATGATTTAAAAAGAAGTGGGGGTTTTATTCCAGGAATTAGACCAGGGAAAGACACAGCTGATAGATTAGATTCTGTATTATCAAGAATAACTTTTCCAGGATCATTATTTTTGGCAGCATTGTCAATTTTACCAGCAATTGTTGTTCAATTTGGTGTTCAACAAAGTTGGGCAATGTTTTATGGAGGAACTTCATTGATCATTATGGTAGGAGTTGCAATTGATACGATGCAACAAATTAATTCCTATTTATTAAATCGTCACTATGATGGTTTGATGAAAACAGGAAATAGCAATAGAAAATCGATTAAATAAATATGGCTAAACAATCTGCAATTCAACAAGATGGAACAATTACAGAAGCATTATCAAATGCGATGTTCCGTGTAGAATTAGAAAATGGTCATATTGTTACCGCTCATATCTCTGGAAAAATGAGAATGCATTACATCAAGTTATTACCTGGTGATAAAGTGAAACTAGAAATGAGCCCATACGATTTATCGAAAGCAAGAATTACTTACAGATATTAAATAAAAGACGAAAACAGATGAAAGTTAGAACATCAGTTAAAAAAAGAAGCGCCGACTGCAAAATTGTTCGCAGAAAAGGTAGATTATATGTAATAAACAAACAAAATCCTAGATTTAAACAAAGACAAGGGTAATGGCAAGAATAGCAGGTATAGACATTCCAAAAAATAAAAGAGGAGTTATTGCTTTAACTTATATCTTTGGAGTTGGAAACAGTAGGGCTAAAAAAATTTTAGCAAAAGCAAGTGTTGATGAAAGTATTAAAGTTCAAAATTGGAACGATGATCAAATCGCAGCAATTAGAGAACAAGTAGGTGCTTTTACAATCGAAGGTGAATTGCGTTCTGAAGTTCAATTAAACATCAAACGTTTAATGGATATCGGATGTCAAAGAGGAATTCGTCACAGACTTGGTCTTCCTTTGAGAGGTCAAAGAACAAAAAATAATTCTCGTACAAGAAAAGGTAAGAGAAAAACGGTAGCTAACAAGAAAAAATAAGTTACAGATTAATCTAGCTGATGTATTTAGTGTGACGTATTTTTTTTAAATACAATTTACTAAAAAACATAGCTTAACAACAAAAATTATGGCAAAAGCAAGCGCAAAGAAACGTAAAGTAATAGTAGACTCTGTTGGAGAAGCACATATAAACGCTACTTTCAATAATATCATTATTTCTTTAACAAACAAAAAAGGTGACGTAATTTCTTGGTCATCAGCTGGTAAAATGGGTTTTAGAGGTTCTAAAAAGAATACTCCATATGCAGCTCAATTAGCAGCTGAAGATTGTTCAGGAGTTGCAAAAGAGGCAGGTTTAAGTAAAGTAAAAGTTTTCGTAAAGGGTCCAGGTAATGGAAGAGAATCTGCAATTAGATCACTTCATAATGCAGGTATCGAAGTAACTGAAATTATTGACGTTACTCCAACTCCACACAATGGATGTCGTCCACCAAAAAGAAGAAGAGTATAATTAAAAATTTTAACCAGATAGGATTTCGATTATCGAAGGATTAGCCTTAATTCATAATCCCTATCTTTAACAATCAAAAAGAAATGGCAAGATATACAGGACCAAAAACTAAAATTGCCCGTAAATTCGGTGAAGCAATTTTTGGCGAAGACAAAAACTTCGAAAAAAGAAATTACCCTCCGGGACAGCATGGTGCTGCAAAACGTAGAGGAAAAAAATCTGAATATGCTACCCAGTTAATGGAAAAGCAAAAAGCTAAATATACATATGGTATTTTAGAGCGTCAGTTTAGTAACCTTTTCAAAAAAGCACAAGCTTCTCAGGGAATTACAGGTGAAATTTTATTACAACTTTGTGAGTCTAGACTAGATAATGTAGTATACAGAATGGGAGTTTCAACTTCTAGAAGCGGTGCACGTCAATTGGTTTCTCACAGGCACATTTCTGTAAACGGAGAAATTGTAAATATTCCTTCATTTAGATTAAAAGAAGGGGATATTGTTGCAGTAAGAGAAAAATCAAAATCATTACAGACTATTGAAAACGCATTGGCATCTAGCATTAATGTGTATGAATGGTTAACTTGGAATGCTGATAAAAAAGAAGGTACTTTTGTAAAAGTCCCAGAAAGATTACAAATTCCTGAAAATATCAAAGAACAATTAATCGTAGAATTATATTCTAAATAATCCTTATAAACGAACCATGGCAATATTAAATTTTCAAAAGCCCGATAAAGTAATAATGATTGAATCTACTGATTTTAATGGTAGATTTGAATTCAGACCATTAGAACCAGGATTTGGTTTAACAGTTGGAAATGCTTTAAGAAGAGTACTTTTATCCTCTTTAGAAGGATTTGCGATTACATCATTAAGAATTGATGGCGTTGAACACGAGTTTTCTACTGTAAGTGGAATCGTTGAAGACGTTACAGAAATCATTTTAAATTTAAAACAAGTTCGTTTTAAAAAACAAATTGATGAAACTGATAGAGAAACTGTATCAATCAATATTTCTGGACAAGAACAATTAAAAGCGGGCGATTTCCAAAAATTTATCTCTGGTTTTCAAGTGTTAAATCCAGAATTGGTTATCTGTAATATGGATAAATCTGTAAAATTAAATGCAGAAATTACCATAGAAAAAGGTAGAGGTTTTGTACCAGCTGAAGAAAACAAAAAAGCAGGTGTGCCAATTGGAACAATTTTTACTGATTCAATTTATACACCAATCAAAAACGTAAAATATTCAATCGAAAACTTTCGTGTTGAGCAAAAAACGGATTTTGAAAAATTAGTTTTTGAGATTGACACTGATGGTTCAATCAATCCTAAAGAAGCTTTAACTGAAGCTGCAAAAATCTTAATTCACCATTTCATGTTGTTTTCGGATGAGCGAATCACTCTAGAAGCTGATGAAATTGCACAAACAGAAACTTATGATGAAGAATCTTTGCACATGCGTCAATTGTTAAAAACAAGATTGATTGATATGGATCTTTCTGTAAGAGCTTTGAATTGCTTAAAAGCAGCAGAAGTTGATACTTTAGGTGATTTGGTATCTTTCAATAAAAGTGATTTAATGAAATTCAGAAACTTTGGAAAAAAATCATTAACAGAACTAGAAGAACTAGTGATTGTCAAAGGATTGAGTTTTGGAATGGATTTGGCAAAATATAAATTAGATAGAGATTAATCTTTCATATTTTGCTCCTCAAAAAGGGTTGAGCAAGATGAAAGCATAAAACAAACGTCATGAGACACGGAAAAAAAATAAACCACTTAAGTAGAAAAACAGCGCACAGAAAGTCGATGTTAGCGAATATGGCTTGTTCTCTTATTGAGCACAAACGTATCAATACAACCGTTGCAAAAGCAAAAGCATTAAGAGTTTTTGTAGAGCCAATGATTACAAAATCGAAATCAGACACAACTCACAATAGACGTATTGTATTCTCTGTTTTAAGAGATAAATATGCTGTTACAGAATTATTTAAAGAAATTTCTGTAAAAGTTGCTGAAAGACCAGGAGGTTACTTAAGAATTATCAAACTTGGAAATAGACAAGGTGACAACGCTTCAATGGCAATGATTGAATTGGTTGAT
>ERZ888423.1873-NODE-1873-length-16993-cov-10.069548_pt1 | contig 16993 bp, 18 predicted proteins | sample MGYA00520523_ERZ888423 | MGnify/ENA primary metagenome ERZ888423 (study PRJEB32303, sample SAMEA104408611) | aquatic metagenome | biome: Brackish water; feature: Pelagic; material: water | place: Baltic Sea | collected 2014-06-08T10:24:00 | depth 30,27 m ...
TTGACTGCGGGCATGGCTGACCTCTGTTATCGAATTGGCCGCGGGGTCCGCTAGAATGCGCCGAACGCCCACAGAGGAGAACCCCATGCGCCGCCTGCCCGCCTTCCTGCTCGCCGGCTTGGCTTCGGGCCTGGCCTCTGGCCTGCCCGCCGCCGCGCTTGCCGGGGAGGCTGACGTCCTGAATGCGACGGCGACGGCCGCCGGCGACGGAACCTGGAGGATCTCGGCGACCGTCCGCCATGCCGATGCCGGCTGGGAGCACTATGCCGACGCCTTCGAAGTGCTGACGACCGATGGCGAAGTGCTGGCCGTGCGCATCCTCTATCACCCGCATGTCGAAGAGCAGCCGTTCACTCGTTCGCTCGCCGGGGTGAATATCCCGCCCGGAACGGCGGCGGTCGTCGTTCGCGCCCGCGATACGGAGCACGGCTACGGCGGCGAGACCTTCACGCTCCGCCTGGAGCGCTGACCCGCGTCGGCGTGCCGTGACGGTCGGGCAGATAGGGCAGGTCCAGGCCCGCTTCCGCGAGCGCCGCGCGCAGCCGCGCCACAGCCTCCGGCGGCTTCGGGGCATCGGTCGGCAAGGCTTGAACGGACGCCAGCAGCGCGTCGATCACGCGCCAGAACGCCGCCTCCGACGAGGCGCCAGCGGCGGCGTGGAGCGCCTCAAGGGCCACGGGCCCGTCGGCCAGAAGCGCGACGATCCGTCGGGCCAGGGCATTGTCGAAGTCGAGTTCGCCCGCGGGCGTCACGCAGGCGTAGCCGACGTCCGCGGCCGGCGCTGTGAGGCCGATCCAGCCCGCGAGACGGGTCGGCGCAGGCGCGGCGTCCGGCGCCTGGAAAATGGCGCGCGCATGGGAGCGGCCATGGGCGATGTCGCGGTAGGAAAGCGCCGCCGCGGCCGTCGGCGCCGCCGCGACCGCGGCGCGCTGCGCCTTGGTGAGGCCGAAATCGTCGTGGAGCAGGTCGAGATAGGTGGCGCCCCGATAAGCCAGCGGCGCCAGTTCGGCGGCGAGATCGACCGTCCAACCGGGCGCCCAGCCGCCGACGAGAAACTCGTGCGCCACATAGGCCTCGCCGTAGGACTGCCCCATCTCGGCGACCGCCTTCGCGCCGCCGGCAATCAGCGGATCGCGGCCAGCGGCGGCGATCGCGTCCAGGAAGCCGCGCGCGGCCGCGAAGCCGGACGCCGTGTCGCCCGCGGCCGCGTCGGAGAGCAGGCGCTGCGTCGTCAACAGCGCCAACCAGCCTGCCTGCAGATTGTGGCTGACGACGGCGACGCCATGAGGCGCGCGCAGGCGGCGGACTTCGTCGAGGAACAGGCGGCGGGTCGCTGGCGCAACCCAGCTATAAACGCCGTTTGCCACGACATAGTCGGCCCCGGCCGCCTCCGCCAAAGCCGCGTCGCCGAAGCGGGCGCAGACGAAGCGGGCGTTGGCGAGGCCGGCGCGGTCGGCGAGGCGCTGCGCGGCGTCGATCTGGCTTGAGCTCGCATCGACGCCATAGCAGACGGATTCGGGATATGCGGCGGCGAGCGAAAGCATCGTCAACCCGAAGCCGCAGCCAAGGTCCACATGTCGGAACGCATCCGCCCGCGCCCGCGGGCTTGCAAAGCCACGGGCGCGGAGGACATGGTCGATCCAGGCGGGCGACAGGTCCGGCTGCAAGACCGCGACATAGTCGAGGCCCTGCACATAGTCGCGGACCGTCGCCGCGCCCGATTGCATCACAGATCGCCGGGCTTGACGCCGGGGCGAATCTCAACCTTCGGGAACTCGACCTTGGGGTATTCCACCTTCGGGAAGGCTGCGGTCTTGGCGGTCAGGACCCCGTGCCCATCGATCTTCAGATAGCCGCCGCTCACCTTGTTGAGCTCGGTCTGATTCAACTCGACGGCCTCGTCGGCGGCTTCTGTCTTCTTCTCGGTCATCGTCAGGCTCCCCTCATTCTGGTTAGCGGCATTATCGCCGCCCGTACTATAGATTGGGTATCGGGCGGCGGAATACGTGTGATGGCCGTCGCAATCGCGTTCGCTGTTACGCTCGGCCCGTCGCGCTGTTACAGTTCGCGCGCTTCGACAACGCCAGCAAGGGATGCTTCGCCATGGCCGACTTCAAATTCCTCCACACGATGATCCGGGTGAAAGACCTAGACAAGTCGCTGGACTTCTACACCCGCCTGCTCGGCATGAAGGAGCTTCGGAAGAAGGACTTTCCGACCGGCAAGTTCACGCTCGCCTTCGTCGGCTATGGGGACGAAGCCAACAACACCGTGGTCGAGCTGACCCACAACTGGGATCAGGCCGAGCCCTACGCGCTTGGCGACGGCTTCGGCCATCTCGCGCTTGGCGTGAAGGACATTTACGCGACCTGCGAAAAGCTCGCGCAGGAGAACGTCGCGATCCCCCGTCCCCCTGGCCCGATGAAGCACGGCGGCAGCGTCATCGCCTTCATCGAAGATCCGGACGGCTACAAGATCGAACTGATCGAAAAGCAGGACATGTAGCGGCAGCCAGCCGGCGCAGGACTGAGGCCTCGCGCCGGCTGCATGTTGACTGGGCCGCCCAAGGGCAGCGCTCCGACGCTACAATTTTTATTTTCCTTCCCCGCTCGCAATCGAAAGCGCGTCTCGACCGACAAAACCGATTGCAAGGTCATTAACTATTTGTTCATATATTCGCCTATCGCCGAGTTTATTGGGACGCTTGGCAGATGCGGCAATCGAGTAGTCAGCGCCCAAATTCGGGCATGCCAGCAAAGGAAGCCCGAAAATGGCGGTCATCGTCGGAACAAATACCTCCGAAACCATCAACGGAACAGACGACGCCGACACCATAAGCGGCTTGCTTGGGGACGATATCCTCAACGGCCTCGGCGGCGACGACATTTTGAGCGGGGGGCCGGGCGCGGACCTTCTTGACGGCGGGATCGGCGCTGACCGGCTGTTCGGCGGCGACGGCGACGATCGGCTTGAAGGCGGCGACGGGGCCGACCAACTGAACGGCTCGCTTGGCAATGACGTGCTCAACGGCGGCGCGGGCGATGACATCCTGACGCCCGAAGAGGGCAATGACACAGCCGACGGCGGCGACGGCGACGATCGCGTCTTTGGCGGCGCCGGCATCGACACAATTTTCGGCGGCGCCGGAAATGACGAACTGCACGGCAATTTCGACAGCGATTCGATCGAAGGCGGCGACGGCGCCGACACGATCACCGGCGATGAAGGCGACGACACGATCAATGGCGACGCAGGCGACGACATTATCAATGGCGGAGACGGCATCGACTTGCTGATCGGCGGCGAGGGCCGGGACACGATTGACGGCGGCAGCGGCGACGACACCATCCTCGGCGAGGGCGGCGACGATGTTCTGAACGGCGGCGACGACGCCGACTTTGTCAATGGCGGCGCCGGCGACAATGTTCTGAACGGCGACGATGGGAACGATATTTTATTAGCCTTTGGCGGATCCAACCGGATGATCGGCGGCGCCGGCGACGACAACATTAGCGCCGGCGAAGGCGACGACCGTATCTTCGGCAACGCCGGCGCCGATACGATGAACGGCGGCGACGGCGATGACGTGATCAGCGGCCAGAGCGGCGATGACGTGATCGACGGCGGCGCCGGGCAGGATCAACTGCTCGGCGGCGCTGGCGACGACCGCATCCTGTTCGGCGAAGGCGGCGATACGATGGATGGCGGCGACGGCTTCGACACGCTGGATTTCACCGCCCGTACGGAGAATTTCAACGTCGCGCTGGTGACGAACGTCCTGACGACGAATATCGGCGGCGTATTTACCCGCGACTTCATCCGTTCCTTCGAACAAGTTCTCGCGGGCGTCGGCGACGACGCCTTAACTGGCAATGTGAACGCAGCCGATATTTTGAATGGCGGCCTGGGCAATGACAGGCTGGTCGGCCTGACGGGCGACGACGTTCTGATCGGCGGCGCGGGCGATGACAGGCTACTAGGCGGCGGCGGCAACGACAGGCTTGAAGGCGGCGACGGTTTCGACTTCTACGACTTCGAGGAAGAAACCGTCGCGTTCACGTTCAATCTGGCGACTGGAACTGCCGCCGCAAATAACGGCAGCCAGACGGATACGCTGGTCGGCCGCGTAGAATTCCTCGTCGCCACGAACTTCAATGACGTGGCGATCGGCACGGATGGCGACGACATCATGTCCGGCCTTGATGGCATCGACCGCCTCGTCGGCGGACGCGGCAATGACACATTATTCGGCGGTCGAGGAAATGACCGATTGTTCGGCAATGACGGGAACGACTTCATTCTCGGCGGCGAGGGCGCAGACTTTATCAGCGGCCAGAGCGGCGACGATGTCGTCAATGCCGAAGATGGCGACGATACGGTTCTCGGCGGCGCCGGGAACGACAGTCTTTTCACACAAGGCGGCGACGACGCCGTCGACGGCGGCGATGGCGACGACAATCTGAACGGCGGCGACGGCGACGACGTTATCAGCGGCCAGGACGGCGATGACGTGATCGACGGCGGCGACGGCCAGGACGACTTGTCCGGCGGCGCGGGCGACGACCGCATCCTGTTCGGTCTCGGCGGCGATACGATGGATGGCGGCGACGGCTTCGACACCCTCGATTTTACTGCCCGTACGGAGAATTTCAGCGTCACGCTGGTGACGGGCGTGCTGACGACGAATATCGGCGGCGTGTTCACCCGGGACAGCATCCGTGAGTTCGAGCAAGTGCTGGCAGGGAGCGGCGACGACACGCTGACCGGCGCGATCGATATCGGCGACGCCCTCAATGGCGGGCTCGGCAATGACACGATCCGCGGCCTGTCGGGCGACGATATCCTGTTCGGCGGCGACGGGAACGATCGCCTGATCGGCGAGCAGGGCGACGATCAGGCGGACGGCGGCGCTGGGGCCGACCGCATCTTCGGCAACGCCGGCGCCGATGTTCTGAACGGCGGCGACGGCGACGACGTGATCAGCGGCCAGAGCGGCGATGACGTGATCGACGGCGGCGACGGGCAGGACGATTTGTCCGGCGGCGACGGGGACGACCGCATCCTGTTCGGCGAAGGCGGCGACACGATGGATGGCGGCGACGGCTTCGACACCCTCGATTTCACCGCACGGACAGAGAATTTCAGCGTCGCGCTGGTCACAAACGTCCTGACGACGAATATCGGCGGCGTGTTTACCCGCGACTTCGTCAGTTCCTTCGAACAAGTTCTGGCTGGCGCCGGCGACGACGCGCTGACCGGCGCGATCGATACCGGCGACACCCTGAATGGCGGTCTTGGCAATGACAGGATTCGCGGCCTGTCGGGCGACGATATCCTGATCGGCGGCGACGGCGATGACCGCCTTGTCGGCGAGAACGGCAATGACAGCCTCGATGGCGGCTTGGGCGACGATGAACTGTTCGGCAACGCTGGCGACGACACGCTTGTCGGCGGCGACGGCGCCGACAGTTTGAACGGCCAAAGCGGCGCCGACCGGCTTCAAGGCGGCGCGGGCGGCGATACGCTTTCCGGCGGTCTTGGCGACGATCTGATCGAGGGCGGCGCGGACGGCGATATCTTCCTCTATGCCATCGGCGACGGCAATGACACGAACGACGGCGGCGACGGCTTCGATATCTTGAGCGTCGATGTCGCGGAAGCGGGCGGCGGCGGCTTCAGCATCACCGGGGGCGCCAATGGCGAAGCGATTTTCGCCCGCCCCAGTGTCCTGCCCTTCACCCTGACGAACGCCAATATCGAACGCATCGAGGTGAACAGCGGCGGCGGCGCCGACAGCCTGTTCCTCGACACGCTTGCAGGCACCAGCCTCAGCGACGTCATTTTCAATGCCGGCGTCAGCAGCGTGATCGCCGACGCCACGAACGGCGGCGTCCGCTTCATCCTGAATGGCGGCGACGGCAATGACACGGCGCTTGGCGGCAGCGCGAACGATCTGCTGCGCGGCGGCCGGGGCGCGGACGCGCTGAACGGCGGCGGCGGCGATGACGCCTTGATCGGCGCGATCGGCGCCGACCAATTGAACGGCGGCGACGGCAATGACTTCATCGATGGCGGCGACGGCGACGATATCCTGACCGGCGGGGCGGGGAACGATCACTTCGTCGCGGGTTTCGGCATCGACCGGGTTACCGACTTCGCAGCCGGCGCCGGCGTCGTCGACGTGCTTGACCTGACGGCCTTCAACTTCCTCAACGTCTCGACCGTTATGGCTCTCACTCAGGACACGGCGGACGGGGCGCTGATCAGCCTGTCCCTGGTCAATACCGTGCTGCTCGAAGGCGTGGTCAAGGCCGATCTGGTCGCGGATGACTTCTTGCTATGAGCTAGACCGCCTTCCGAAGCCTCTGGCGGGCGCGGGGCGTGGGGCGTAGAGTTTCCGCCCCGATAGCGCCTGCGTCCCCGTTGGAGGTCTCGCCCATGTCGCCCAAAACCACGCTTCGCCTGAACCCGGCGGACAACGTCGTCGTCGCGCGCGTCGATCTGGCGCCGAATGCGCCGGTCGAAGGAAATGTGACCGCCATCGACCATGTGCCCTCCGGCCACAAGGTCGCGACCCAGCCGATCCGCAAGGGCGAGGCGGTCCGGAAGTACGACCAGATCATCGGCTTTGCCGGCATCGACATCAATCCGGGCGACCATGTCCATGTCCACAACTGCGTCATGGGCGACTTCGAGCGGGACTACGCCATCGGCAGCGCCGTCAAGCCGATCGACTACGTGCCCGTCGCCGAGCGCGCGACTTTCCAGGGCTTCAAGCGCGCCAATGGCCGCGTCGGCACCCGCAATTACATCGGCATCCTGACCAGCGTGAACTGCTCCGCCTCGGTCGCGCGCTTTATCGCCCGCGACATGGAACGCTCCGGCGTGCTGGAGCAATATCCCGGCGTCGACGGCGTCGTCGCCCTCACCCATTCCACGGGCTGCGGCATGGCGGGCGCCGGCGAAGGCTATGAGAACCTGCAGCGGGTGCTTTGGGGCCATGCGCGCCATCCGAATTTCGCGGGCGTGCTGATGGTCGGGCTGGGCTGCGAGGTCAACCAGATCGACTTCCTGCTGGAGAGCTACGGCATCGAGCGGAATGACCTGTTCCGCACCATGAACATCCAGGATGCCGGCGGCGCGCGAAAAACCGTCGACTGGGGCATGTCGATGATCGAGGAGATGCTGCCGGAGGCCGCCAAGGCCAAGCGCGAGACCTGCTCGGCCGAGCATCTGTCGGTCGCGCTGCAATGCGGCGGGTCCGACGGCTATTCCGGCATCACCGCGAACCCGGCCCTGGGCTATGCGGCCGATCTGGTGACGCGCCACGGCGGCACGGCGATCCTGGCGGAAACGCCGGAAATTTACGGCGCCGAGCATCTCTTGACCCGTCGCGCCGTCTCGGAAGCCGTCGGCCGCAAGCTGATCGAGCGGATCAAGTGGTGGGAGGATTACACCGCCCGCAATGGCGGCGAGATGGACAACAACCCCTCCCCCGGCAACAAGGCGGGCGGGCTGACGACCATTCTGGAGAAGTCCCTGGGCGCGGCGGCGAAGGGCGGCACGACCAACCTCGCCGGCGTTTACAAATATGGCGAGCCCGCGACCGCGAAGGGCTTCGTCTTCATGGACAGCCCCGGCTACGACCCGGCCTCAATCACCGGTCAAGTCGCGAGCGGCGCCAATGTCGTCTGCTTCACCACGGGCCGCGGCTCCGTCTACGGCAACAAGCCCTGCCCCTCGATCAAACTGGCGACCAACACGCCCATGTACGCCAAGATGGAAGAGGACATGGACGTGAATTGCGGCACGATCGCCGACGGCGAAGCGACGGTCGAGGAAGTCGGCGCGGAAATCTTCCAGAAGTTTCTGGCGGTCGCCTCCGGCGAACCCTCGAAGAGCGAAAGCCAGGGCCTCGGCGACGCCGAATTCATCCCATGGCAGGTCGGCGCGGTGATGTAAGCGGCCGGCTCCATTGAGGCCAGTCATGCGCGTTGTGCGATCGATCAACATGCATGGCGGCCAGATGTGCGTCGACATTTTCATTCGGCCGGACGGCAGTTTTGGCTTCGAACAATACCGCCGGGACCCTGAAGACCCGAGCGGCTGGTTTAGAACCGGGAGCTACGGCCATCGTGTTTTCGCAAGCGAGGACCTGACGCTTGCCGCCGCGCAGAAAGCTCTGCCCTGGCTGAACGACGCCCTCCTCTAACCGCCTACCGAAACAGCCTGAGCCCCCGTTCCGTGACGATCCCATCGAGCGGTTGATCGAGCGCGTCGGTCGGCACGCGCGGCAATTCCTGCGCGGTGAAGGCCAGGCCGTAGGCCATGACCTTGCGGTCAACCCGAAGCGCCGCCAGGGTCCGGTCATAGTAGCCGCCGCCGTAGCCCAGCCGCCTGCCGCCGGCATCGAAGGCCAGGAGCGGCACGAACAGCACGGTCGGGACGAGGACGGGGGCGGCGGGGGACGGTTCGTGGGTCCCGAAGCGCGCTGGGCGGAGCCCGGTTTCAGCAGTGTAGCGGCGGAAGATCAGGGGCGCCGGCTCCGGCGGGGTCACGGGCAGGACGACCCGGCGGCCGGTGCGCAGCATCGCGGCGATCAGCGGGCCGGCGTCGAATTCGTCCGTCATCGGCCAATAGGCGGCGACGACGGCGTTCTCGGGAACCAGCGCATTCTCAACAATGATCCGGGCCGCGATCGCGCCAGCGTCCGGCGCATCGGCCGCGAAGCCGCGACGGCGGCGTTGCATGTCTTTGCGCAAGGCGGATTTGGCGTCAGGAATTGGGGGCATGGATCAAGTCGCCTTCAGGGAAGCGAGACATAGAAGGCGCACGGGGGGCCACTTGACCGTCGGTCCTTATTTGAATCCTCCGGGACCTCAACGATTGAGGTGGGCGCCGTGTGTAGAAGACCACGATCTTCCGCAGGGACAGCTCCCTAGGATTCGATATCGGCCCCGGGATTTCTGAAGTCCTAACGCATCGCGCAGCTGACCCCGTGCACGCCAGATGTAAGCGCTGATCGGCTAAATAGCTAGTGAAGAAAATGCGCGGCAATGCGATGTATCGCGGATTGGCGCGCCGGCATCTTTGCGCAAACCGGCATGAACTTGGCGCCGGCGACGATGGTACAAACCGGGCCGACCGCAGCCTACATTCAGAGAAGCCGCCCACAAACAGAAAGCGCCTCCATGCAGAGCCATCCCCCGGACGACGGCGCGCCCTCGCCTTTTCACGCCGGCGAACAGGCGCTGCAGGCCCGCGTCGGCAAGCGCGACGGCATGGAGCGGATCGGCAGGCGCGCCATACGCCCCTTCATGCCCGAGCAACACCGGACATTCTTCGGCCAACTGCCCTTCCTGGCCGTCGGCAGCGTCGATGGCGACGGCTGGCCCTGGGCCTCAATCCTTGCGGGCGCGCCGGGCTTCATAGGATCGCCCGATCCGGCGACCCTGACGGTCGCTGCCCAGCCCTTCGCCGACGATCCGCTGGGCCAGATCCTTCGGCCGGGCGCGCCGCTCGGGCTGCTCGGCATCGAACTCGCGACCCGGCGACGCAACCGGGCGAACGGCCGTGTCACGGCGGCGGAGGAGAGCGGTTTCGCCCTCACGGTCGACCAATCCTTCGGGAACTGCCCGAAATATATCCAGACCCGACAGATCGAGCCGCCGGGCGCCGCCAGCCAGACATCCTCTGGAGCCGCTGAGCGCTTTACGGCGCTGGACGCCGCCGCCGAAGCTGGGATCGCCAAGGCCGACACGCTGTTTGTCGCGAGCGCGGCGCCGGCGGCGGCCGGATCGCCCGAAACCCACGGCGTCGACGTATCGCATCGGGGCGGCCGGCCGGGCTTCGTCAAGCGCGCCGGCGCCACGCTGACGATTCCCGACTATCCAGGGAATAGCTTCTACAACACCTTCGGCAATTTCCTGCTGAACCCGAAGGCGGGCCTGTTGTTCCCGGATTTCGCGACCGGCGACCTGTTGCTGCTGACGGGAACCGTCGCCCTCGACTGGGACCCGGACGCCGATGTCCAGGCCCATGCCGGCGCCGAACGCAGTTGGCGCTTCACTTTGGACCACGGCCTCCGCCTGCCCGGCGCGCTCCCCTTCCGGGCGGCATTCGACGCTTTCTCGCCCCATAGCCTCGCCATGGGGGAATGGCCGAGGCGGGGTTAATTCACTGCCGCCAACCGGCGGAGTTCGTCCGCCGGGACGCCGACGGTCTCGCCGGCTTCCAGCAGTTCCCGCCAGGTTTCGTCGTCGATCGGCACGCCTTCGGCGCCGCGTTTGGCCATGGTTTCGCGCTCGGGGTCGCCGGGGACGAGGACGGGTTTCGCCGGGTCGGCGGCAGGCGAAGCTTTGACGTGGGCGATGGTCGCGTCGATCTCGGCGTTGAACGCCGCGCGGTCGGTCATCTTGTCAGGGTCGATGACGATGGACAGCATGCCATTCAGGATGACATCGTTTTCGTGGTCGGTTTCCGGGCGGCAGGTGTCCCCGCCCGATAGCACGCCCGCGAACAGTTCGTTGATGAGCGCCATGCCATAGCCCTTGTGGCCGGCAGCCGGCCCACCCGCCGGCCCAAGCGCGCCCTTCGGCTCCTGGTAGAGCACCCAGGGGTCCGTCGTCGGTTGGCCCTTGTGGTCGATCAGCGCGCCTTCGGGCGCCTGTTCGCCCTTGTTCTTGGCGACGCGGACCTTGCCGGCCGCGATCTGGCTGGTGGCGAAGTCCATCACCGTCGGCGGATTGTTTCCGGTCGCCGGCAGGACGATGCAATAGGGGTTGGTGGTGAAGCGGGCGTCCGTGCCGCGGAACGGCGCGACCATGCCCACATGGCCGTAAGCGTTGACGTGGTGCATCGAGACGAAACCCGCCGCCGCGCATTGCTCGCCCCAGGCGCCGATCCGGCAGAGGTGATGGGCGTTCCGGATCGTCACGATGCACATGCCGAATATCTTCGTGCGCTCGATGGCGATTTCCATCGCTTCCTGGCCGATCACCTGGCCGTAGCCCGCATGACCGTCGATCTGCACGATCAGGCCGTGATCGGTGACGACTTCCGCATGCTGGTTGATCTGGAGTTCGCCCGTATAGGTCGCCTTGATGTAGCGCGGCAGCATGCCGACGCCGTGGCTGTCGTGGCCTTTCAGATTGGCGGTCACCAGGTTCGCCGCGACCTGTTGGGCTTCGGCGGGCCTGGAGCCGCGCGCGTCCGCGATGCGGCGGCAGACGGCTTCGAGATTGCTGGCGGTTATCGTCGGCATGGATTGGTTTCCTTTACGCGGCCAGGCCGGCGATAGCGTTCAATTGGGCGGCGGTCATGCCGACGCCGATGGCGGACTGGGTGATCTCGCGCCAGGTTTCATCGTCGACCGGAACCCCCGCCGCCTGCCGTTCGGCCCACTTGGCGCGCTCCGGGTCGCCGGGGACGAGGACGGGCTTCGTCGGATCGGCGGGCGGCGAGGCCTTCACATGGGCGATGGTCGCGTCGGTTTCGGAATTGAAGCGCGCCCGGGAGACCAACTTCATGGGATCGATGATCACCGACAGCATGTTGTTGATCGTCTTCGGCGGATCGAAGCGCGTATCGGGCCGGCAGCCGACGGCGCCGGTCATGGCGGCGGGGAGAATTTCGTTGAGCAGCGCGAGGCCGTAGCCCTTGTGCTCGCCGAAGGGCATCAGCGCGCCGCCCAGTTTCTCCGTGTACATGATGTTCGGATCGCGGTTCGGCTTGCCGTCGGTCCCGATCAGCGCGCCTTCCGGGGCCGGCTCGCCCTTGTTGCGGGCGACGCGGATCTTGCCCATGGCGACGAAGCTGGTGGCGAAGTCGAGGACGGTCGCCGGGTTGGCGTCCGTCGCCGGCATGACGGCGCAGTAGGGGTTCGTCACATAGCGCGCGTCGGAGCCCCGGAAGGGCGCCACATAGGCCTTGTGGCCGATCACGTTGACATGGTGGGTCGAAACCAGCCCGGCCGCCGCGCACTGCTCGCCCCATTGACCGATCCGGCCGATGTGGTGCGCGTTCCTGAGGCCGACGACCGCGGCGCCGAATTTTTGGGCACGCTCAATGCCGATCGCCATGGCTTCCTGGCCGATCACCTGACCGTAGCCCGAATGGCCGTCGATCACGACGATGGCGCCGTTGTCGACAACGATTTCGGCATGGGCGTTCAGGGTGACGCCGCCATTCAATAAGTTCGTGATATATGTGGGAATCATGCCGACGCCGTGGCTGTCATGGCCCGCCATGTTCGCATCCACCAGATTGTCAGCGACGATCCGCGCTTCCCGGTCGGCGCTGCCGCCCGCAGCGCATATGGCGGCGATGGCGTCGCGCAGGCGGTCGTGATCTATTGTCGGCATATGCAAATTTCCCAGGCAGGAAGAAGAGTTCTTTGGTCGAGATATCAGCACAAGCTGACGCAGCCGGAAAGCCGCCTTCGCTTTTTAGAGACCCTGATTTCGTAAAAGCCTGGATCGCAGGGGCCCTGGTCGGGATCATGCGATGGCTCGATGTTCTGGTCGTCGGCTATTATACGCTGGTGGTCACCGGCTCGCCATTCACCGTGTCGCTGATGCTGTTCCTGCGCATGCTGCCGATGTTTCTGCTGGGCGCGTTCGCCGGCGCCTTCGCCGAGCGGCTGGACCGCCGCATCGTACTGGTCGGCCTGCTGGTTCTGATGACGATCATGTATGCGACGCTGGCCGTCCTCGCGATGCGCGACGCCCTCGAACTCTGGCATCTGGCGCTTGGCGTGATCTATTCGGGCATCTTCTGGTCGTTTGAATTGCCGGTTCGGCGCACCATGGTCGGCGATATCGCGGGCGGCGAGCGCCTGCCCCGCGCCATGGGTCTGGAGAGCGCGACGAACAGCATCACCCGCGCCGTCGGCCCGCTGATCGGCGGCGGGCTGTACGATGCCGTCGGCATTCAGGGCGCCTTCGGCTTCGGCGCGGCTGTGTGCATCATCGGCGCGCTGATGCTGGCGACCGTCCGGCGCGGCGCGCGCAGCGAAGGCATGGGCCGGGGGCCGATCCTCGCCGGGCTGATCGAAGGCGGGGCCTACGTCCGCCGCGACCGGGTGGTGCAGGCGGTGCTGGTGATCACGGTGATCCTCAACCTCTTCGGCTTCGCCTGCGTCTCGATGTTTTCGGTGATCGGCCGGGAAAGCTTCGGGATGAGCGCCAGCGAGACCGGCTTGCTGGCCAGTACGGAGGGGTTCGGCGCGTTCTGCGGCGCCCTCCTGGTCGCGAGCTTCGCGCGGAAAGCGCAACTGGCGCGGATTTTCGCGGCCGGGGCCGGAACCTATATCGCCTGTATCGGCCTGTTCGGGCTGGTCGGGATCACCCAGCAGACGACGCTGATCGTCGCGGCGGCGGGCTTCCTGTTTCTGGCGGGCTTCGGTCTCTCCGGCTTCGGGTCGATGCAATCCGGCCTGATCCTGGCGCGGGCGCCGGCGCAGATGCGGGTTCGGGTGATGGGCGTGCTGGCCATGTGCATCGGCTGCGGCCCCATCGGCATCCTGAATGTCGGCTGGATCGCGGAGGCGGCTGGCGCCGCGACGGCCGTCACGATCGTCTCGGCGATCGGCTTCGTCAGCTTCGCCGTCGCCATGGTCGTCTACCCGGAGCTCAGACGACGATTGACGTGAGCCGCAGAAACTCCGTATTACCCCCGGAGTTCGGAGCGTAGCGCAGCCTGGTAGCGCATCTGCTTTGGGAGCAGAGGGCCGCAGGTTCAAATCCTGCCGCTCCGACCAAAAATCAAGGGGTTAGCGGGTGCGTTGGCGGGAAGTGTGTAAAAGTTTTCAGTTACACTGTGTAAAAAGAAAAGGCGAAACGGCGCTTCCGCCTTAAAACGGGCCTTCAATTGTCGGCCCATCGGCGGCCTCCTGCATCGCGCAGCGCCTGGCCGCGACGCATTGATCGTCAATGGGACACATGCAGCACGGCGTCCAGGCTGTGGGCTGTGGGCTGCAATTCATCGTGCAATAGTCGCCGTCGCAATCCCCACAAGGGGGGCTGCCGGGCCGGCGCAGCGCTCGGAACCCGATCATTGTCCGTCTCCTAAAATCTTGGAATGCAGGGCGGATTATTTATGCAAGGCGGCCTTTTCGTACCATCGCCGATCAGCCCTGTAGCGAGCGGCTCGTCCGCCTGTGAGTGCTGTCTGGACGCCTGCCTCGGTTAGAAAATTCCAACCTTCATAGCGGCTCGCCAAGCCCGCTCGAAGCAACGTGTCTCTGTCCGATTTTGAAATCAGGTTGCCGTCCCAAGTTGGCCCGAAAACAAAGAGCTGCATCAGCACTTCATTCTTATGATGTGGGTTGTCTGTCGAAATGAAAGGGATCGTTGGCTTCGCGGGTCCGCTCATGGCGCGTCTCCTAAAATCTTGGAATGGAGCGCCGCCAGGTTCTGCATGGCGGCGTCGGCTTGTTCCGGCGTGGCGGCGAGATAGTGGCGCAGGATCTTGGTCACGCTTTCCAGGCTGTGGCCGGTGATCGCGGCGATCTGCGCGACGGTGCAGCCGGCATCGGCCAGGCGCGTCACGGCCGTATCCCGGAAATCCCGAAACTCCAGCCCTTTGAGGCTTGCCATGGGCGCGCGGCCGGCCTGGCGATCGCCGGCGATCGCGGCGGCGCGGACCTTGCGCCAGCGGCGCGTCAGCACGTCGCCGGCGCGCTTGTCCAGGACCGCCCAGCGATCGCCGTTGTCGCGGGGGGCGATGTGGGCGAACGCCAGGCCGGTCTCCGGGTGATAGAGCAGCGTCCCGGCCGGCTGCGGCGCGCCCGCCGCGACGATCTGCATCCGCCGGCGGCGGGCGACGGCTTCGGCGAGGCGCGGCGTCAACGGGATATCGACGCGGACGATCGCGCCGGCGGCTTCGGCCTTGTGCTGGATGATCTTGACGCGGCCGTCGGCGACGTCGGCGAGGCGCATGTGGCGCAGATCGCCCAGGCGCTGGCCGGTGTCGACCGCCAGCAGGATCGCCAGCTCCACGTCCGGCATGGCGAGCGCGCGGGCGGCGGCGAGCAAGGCGGCTTCTTCCGTCCAGCTCGCGATCCTGAGCTTCGGTTTCGGCCGCGTCGTCTCCAGCCCGGCGAAGGCGTTGCCGTCGCGCCAGTCCCGGAGCGCGGCGAAGGTGCAGAGCCTGGACCCTGTCTGCACCGCCTGTTGCAGGGTGCGATGGCCCTTGCCGTCCCGCGCCAGGCGTTCATAGAGTTCCTGGGCGACCGCCTTGGTGATCGCCCGGATATCGACGCCGCCCAGAAACGGGTCGATCAGCTTGTAGCTCCAGTTGAAATTCGCCCGTTGCTGGGCCGAGACGGACTTGTAGCTCTCGCTGCGGCGATAGGCTTCCGCGACGCGGGAGAGCGTGAGGGCGTCGCCCGCGCCGCTGCGGCCGGCGCGCGTGGCCGCGCCGACGAGCTGCGGCCAGCCGCTGGGGTCGGCCGCGTAGGCTTCCGGGCCGTGGCCTTCGCCGCTGCGCCAGGCTTGCAGGTTTTCGTTCCAGGCTTCGGCGCGCTCGATCGCCGGCGCCAGGTCAAGCGGCAGGCCGGTCGCCGGATCCCGGAAGGCGACGGTCGTCCAGCCGTCGGCATAGTAGGGGCTTGGCGTCCAGCGCCAGAGGACGCCGTTCTGGCCGGCGCGGGCGACAAGATAGGGCACGCCGGACTTCGGCGCGGCCTTGCGGCGTTTGGGCGGTGTCTTGCTCATGATGCAATCCTCGCTTTGTCGGCGGCGGGCGGCCGCGCGAGCTGTTGGGCGATGGCGTCGGGCGGGAGCCAGAGGCCGAGTTTTCCGGGATAGTCGATCGGCGTCGCGTAGGCGACGGCCGAGAGGACGGGCCAGCCGAACATATCCGGCGGGTCGTCCGGCGGCAGATCGAGCGCGCGCGCCAGGGAGCGGCCGACGATGGAATGGCCGAAGCGCACCGCGCCGACGAAAGCCCGCGCCTGATAGTCGTCGGCCGTGGGCGCGGCCTGGAGCGCGCGCGCCAGCAAGCCCTGTTGCGCCAGGCTCTGGTCGCATGCCGCCTGGAGCATCGCCGGCCAGGCGTCATGGTCGAATTTCACGCCGGCGTGAATGGCGATCGGCTCGCCGGCGTAGCGGCCGGGCATGGCCCATCGCCGAAACTCGAAGCGCTTCAGGCCGTGGACGAGCAAATGCGCCCAGGGCTGCTTGACTGTAAGCGCCATCATTGCCGGGTCTCCCCGGCGTCAGTCGCGGGAACGGTGGTGAAATGCAGCGTCGCCCGCACCCCCATGGTCGCCGCCAGATCCATGATCCGCGCCAAGCCGATTTGCGCTTTCTCCGGGTCGCCGCGCGCGAGGGACAAGCTCAATTCGCCCATCACAAGGCCGAGGGCGACGGCGTAGGCGATGGCGGCGTCCGCCGGCGTCGTCCCCTCGGCGGCCCATCGGTCCACGATCGCGCGGCTTGCCGGCAGGAGGCCATGGATCGCCTGGCCGAGCACGTCGGGCGGGGCCAGTCCCGGCGGCAGAAGCGCCATGCCAAGGCGGCGGGCTTCGTCTTCGGTGAGGGCGTCGGTCTGTTCAGTGGATGACATGAAACGGGTTCCTTTTGTCGGTATGGCGGGTTTTGTGGCGGCGGGCGGCGCGGTCGCGGATGCTGTTGGCGAGGCGTTGGCCGCGCTCGCTGAACCAGGCTTCGGCTTCGCGGTGCTTGGCGACGATCTGCTGGCCGTGGGCGGTGATGGTCGCGATGCCCTGGGCGATCTGGATCCAGCCGCGCGCCCGCAGATCCTCGACCGTTGCTTCGGCGACCAGATCCAGATCGCTCGTCAGGCCGATGAAGCGCCAGGCGCCATCCGGCCGCCCGGTCGTTCTGAGCGGCCAGTCCATCAGGCGCGCCAGGGCGGCGCGCTGCTGGATCGTCAGCGCGGGGCGCCTCATGGCTTGCCGCCCGCCGGCGGGACCGGCTCGACGTTGCGGTCGACTGCCTGCTTGAGGCAAACGGCCAGTCTTTCGTGA
>ERZ888423.1874-NODE-1874-length-16992-cov-6.600874_pt1 | contig 16992 bp, 7 predicted proteins | sample MGYA00520523_ERZ888423 | MGnify/ENA primary metagenome ERZ888423 (study PRJEB32303, sample SAMEA104408611) | aquatic metagenome | biome: Brackish water; feature: Pelagic; material: water | place: Baltic Sea | collected 2014-06-08T10:24:00 | depth 30,27 m ...
TGACTCAGAAATTCGCTTGTTATGTCCTCCAATATTGGCGCTGATATGTGCAAATGCGTCACTACCCTCTGAAGAGTCAAGAAACATGAATCTTCCGGACTCTTCCACCCGTAGTATTTTACCAAAGAGCGGCAATCGAATAGCGCATTCCTGCCAATGCATACAGCTAGATTCCTTTCCTTAAGCGCTTAGGATTAACAGGCCTTTATTCCACCAATGCCTTCAACATCGCATCCCGTGAATCCGCATAGAACTGCACATCCACTTTCGTAGCCATATCATCCGATAGATCGAAAAGTTGCTTTCTGCAGCCTACGGGCAGTAGTACAACCTGCGCGCCCTTTTCAACGGCCAACTCAACAACATTAACGGCGTTTAAAACAGGCTCTATCGACCCCCCGAGATTGACCTCACCAATCAATATCAGACCGCCTCGTATGGGCTTCTTCAGCAGGCTGCTACACATGGCGACCAAAGACGGAATACCGAGCTTTGCTCCTTTCTTGGATGCGTCAAAGGCTCGCAGCTGAATGGTGAATTCATGAGACCGGGGATCGCGGTCGCCCACCAACTGCGCCGCCCGGGTGTAAAGGTTCTGCTCCGCATAGCGCACAGATTCACGAAATGCGGGCGGGATCGGGTTATTTAAAATTTTAACGCCGCCACCCGGACCTTCATTCACCTCTATGCGGAATAAGCCGGCGTTATCGTCAATATCGGCACCACCTTCACTGATAGCCCATACTTGCCCGGGCTCCAACGGGTCAGATCCAATATCGTTATCGGCCTGCAATTCAGGTGTAGAAACGAACTGCTCGATACCTTCGTTACCCATAATGTAACTGAAGTGCGTATTGCGAAACTCGGCCGAACCGATGCGCTTCTGCTGTTCTTTCACACGGCGTCTTGCTTCTAAGCCCAGGCGTACTGCCCATTCAAGATCTTCATCCAAAACGTCATCTTCCATACCCGGATACAGCAATTTTAGCAGTCCAGAAACAGTTTTATTGACGCCATTGGTATCCCGCCCACTTAGGGCTCCGCCAAAATGCACTCGCCCCTGCATGCTGCTTATACGACTTTGACTACGTAAATGGCTTAGGCACTCCGACAAGAAATCACTCACCAGACCAAAATGATCTGTCTTTAGGTCTTCATTCAACGAGGGAATATTCCAGCCGGGTAGATAGCAATGGATACGGTCCATCCAGGCCGTGTCGTCACGCATTTCTTCTGGCAGCGGGCCGAATAGGTGCCCAACACGCTGCTGATGCACGACGTCCACATCGAAGTTACCGACAAATACCAGGGAACCATCGCCGCGAATACTTTCCTTGCCGCGACTAAATTCTCCAGACTCCATATAGCCCTTCATGATGTTCACGCCGTCTTTGGAGTCGAAGGAAATACCACCCACCTCGTCGAAACAGACAACGTCATACTGGCACACGAGGCCACGCTGACCAGTGGCATTATTGACGAACATCTGTGCGACCGTTGCCTTACCACCCGATATTAGCCGCGCATAGGGAGAAACCTGTTGGAATAGGTGGCTCTTACCAGTGCCGCGCGGGCCCAATTCCACCATATTGTAGTTACGCTCGACAAAAGGGACCATGCGCAGCAGAACGGCATTTTTGGCATCGTCGTCGAGATACGCCGGCTCGAGCCCAATGGAACGTAACAGGATGTCCTTCCATTCCTCCGTGGTGAATTGCCTTCTCGCCTCGGCCATCTCCTCCAGCACATCGCGCTTGGATAGCTGTATCGGCTTGAGTGAAAATACTCCAAAAGGATTACCGCCCTTTTCCTCGGCGATCATGGCATCGTATTCGAGGTTTATCTCAGCGTAAAAACCTCCGGTAAGCAACCGCTCATTGTCATCGACAATCTTGTCGGGTATGCGAACTTTAGTCAGCCGTAGGCTGGGCAGCGTGGCAACATACCCATTGTCTTTTTCGCTGAACCTAACACTGATCATATCAATCAGCTTCACATTGCCATCTTTGTAGGCGCCAGCTTTAAATAACTCCTCCTCACCTGCCTTGACCGTACGCGAGGAAAGCTGCCGTTGAACAATCGCCAGTCCTTCCTTAATCTCGCTTTCGTCGATAGTGGCACAGTAGCGACCGAGCATAAACTCGACCACATAGGTCGGAACGGGGAATTGACGGCTAAACTTACGGACTAGGTCCTTACGAACCACATAGCCCTCAAATGCCGCCGCCGCTTTGCGGTCCAGCTCATCCAATTCCATTATTCCTCTCCTCCTACGGTGGTGGACTGCTTGGCTAGCACTGTCCCTGCTCCATCCAGAACCACTACCACAGCTGAAACACCTTCATTGTTGTCGTCTTCTACCATCAAGCGTGCCTTATCACCTTCCAGGTTATGGGGCTCCACTATGGAGGTAGAGCTAGCCGCCACCTTGGTGCGCAGATCCACCGTCAACCCCTCGTCTGAACTTTCGACCTCCACTTTACACACAAGCCCGCGCCATTGGACCTCCGTTATCTTCGCGGATGCCTTGGGTTTCATATCGTTAACGATTCTTATTACAGGCACCAGGCACTCCTGCAGGCTAACACCGCCGTGCGCATACGCTCTGCCGGCTATAAATGAATGGATGCCAAAAGGAAAATGGATCGGGGTTTGAGGATTCCAATGCCAACCGAGCGTTAAGCCTTCTACCTGTACGCCGTGCTTGAGTTGTGCGCACCGCCCCCAACGGCTTTCTGTCGCCTGTTGCGGCAGATGTGATTTCGGCATTTTACCCGGCACCAACAACCATCCGTGATCGGTCACAATCCTTACCCTGCGCCAACCATGCTGCATCAAATCCACAATGCGCTCAACAACACCGTCCAGGATCGCGGGTATACGCTTAGGTAACTTCAGCTCACTGCTATGCCCTTCCTTGTCTATATCACCACAGGCAACCCAGGCACTGCCACTGGGATCGCCAAGATCGTCCTCTCCCAGATACTGCCAGCCCTCCTTGTCCAGCGATTTTTTGAATCTGTCGTGCGTCAGGCTGCCTTCTCCTTTTACGCTGGGTTCAAAATCATTACCGCCGTCCTCACCCACCAATAACTTGGAAATGGGGCTGACTGCGGCTTTTGCTGTAGCAGTAACAGACGGCAGCGCAGACCACTGGGTGGTCAAATTCGGGGTGACGCCTTTGTCGGCCAAGAGGCCCATCAATTCGTGGGCGACATCCAGCCGCAAACCATCAATAAAGAACACCACTTCGCCATCGGCGAGATATTCTGCCGTGGCCTCGCTGACCTCTCCATCGCCAGGGTAGCCCTTAGCCTGCACATGCTTCTGAAAACGTTCGTTCAAATCAGCTAACCACGGCGTGTAGATGGTCTGCAAGATCGCTTCAACCAACTTGGTCTGATGATTGTTTTGACACGCCCTCAGGGCTGCCAATACGGCTTGATCAACCTTCCACCCATCTTTGGCATAAAGCTCGCCAAGCTCCTGCGGAGATAGACCACCATAGGCAGATTTGGAAAGCTCTGCCACCCGCGCAAGAGGCTCCAACAAAACAGCACAGGGAGCGCTGCCCAGCTTCGCCCATAGGCCATTTCGTCGCTCGCCATGGTCTACTTCCAACTTTAATACTTCATCACGGGCAGCATCGGCCGGCTTGCCTACCAGTTTGGTAAAGCTGATCTCCAAACTCTTCTCCGCATCAGCATTAACCGATGGGTATCTATCAGGGTCGGCCAACATATCTGGCACAGGCACCCGCGAGAGCAACTCGGGCAGAGTCGGATACTGCAATGGGCTTTCACAAAACCGATTCCATACCTGGTTCCATTTGCCTTCACCGGCACAGAGACGTTCGGCCGCCACCAACTCACCATCACGCTCGATATCCAGGCCAAATTCCTGTTTGGCAACATGGCGCACGGCGTTCCAGTGGTTGGCCCCCCAACTGTCTCGCGTAGCTGTGGGAGAGTTCATCCAGGTAAGCAGATCTCGAATCGAATCAGAGGTAAGCAACTGGTTGAAGTCGATCGCCTCCAGTCTGCGATCTTCCAGCTGCTCTACCGGCGTTGCCAGTAGCAACCCCAGGGCGGACAGCATGGCCTTTTGTGTAGAGTTGTCTTTGGCGACATCGAGCCCCAGGCCGGCGCTACCCGAGGTCAAAAAGGCATTAACGGTAAGATCCTTGCCATTGAGCTGACTGCACATGGCGCCTCGGTACTGCAGCTCCGCCAAAGGCTTAATGCCTTCCGGTGTATTCTCAATCGAGCGCAGCTCAGATCGCGAGATGCCCGGGATATAGATTATGGGCACCAGATCATCGGGAATGTTCAAACCCTCTAGGGCTCCAGCAATCACGCAGCGCAACCAGATGGCGGGACCGGAGCGGGCAACGGGATCGTAATCACCATAGACCAGCAACTCGGGCAAGGCCGCGAGCAATTGAGGCAATACAGGGCTCCACTGGCACTCTTTGTCAGTCCACAGTATCGCCACGGGCGCCACCTGGGCATTGGCATTGAATGCTCCCGCCCTACGGACCTCTTTCACCAGACTTTCTATAACTGAAGTCACTCACAGCTCCAACACAGTATAAAATTCATGCCGCTAGGCATCAGCGGTCGCCTTCTTTGCAGCCAAGGTCAGATGATGATCGTTAATCCGCGCCCCCTCACCTTCGCCGTACTCAAGTCCCACGCTATACCAGGGAGCGGAAGGCACATCCTTGCCCCGGTCCTTTCTCCAGTGGATATTGGGTTTAGCACGCAAGATACCCGCACCCTTCTTCCCCACATCCTCCACACTGAGAAAGGGGCGGATATTCAGCCGCACACCATCATTAAGGTCAGGGTCCCAGCCTACTGCCTGTTGCTCGAGAGGCTTCCAACGCACAAAAATATCGTAGGGCGCCTCTCCTTCCAGAATCTGTTCCAGACGGCGCTTTAAGCCTTGAGCTGCAGCCAGGCGAACACCAGCACCCTCCACACCGTCAGACTGATCCTGCTTCTGGGTACGTATCCAGTCGTCTAGGTAGGTATAGATCAGGCGTTCAAGATTCTTCCGATCCAACTGGTGGTAGTTCACCAGCGCTGCAAAACCATCCTTTAACCCATCCCAGATATGCCAGATAAAGGGGCGATGCTGAAATAGCTTGCAGTGCTGCTCGAAAAATTTCTCACGCAGCCAAAAGTCCAAGGATTTATTTTTACAACCAACGGACTCCAAGAGCTTGTCGCGTATGGAGATAGACCACTCTTCACCATAAGCGGCTTGCAACAACGCTTCAATTCGTTGATAGGCTGGCTGCTCACCACGCACAGCTGGAATACAGGCGATGCCGTCCTCGTCAGCAAAGGGGAGCAAAGCATCGCATTGGTTGACCCATTCGCGTTGTTCATCAGCCAACTCCAGGCTGGGATCCAGCTCCGCTGGCCAGCGGTAGCCTAGAAGACGGGCGACGGAAACTTGCAGGACAGTGCCATCGCTGCGCAATTGACCTTGGTCGATCCATTTTGAACCGTCGTCCCATCCAAGTGAACCACAGGGGTGACCATGAAAAATCCATTGATTGGGCTTGTCAGAATAGGGTTTTGGCAGACCACCGGGGTAGCGATCAGCTGCTATAGCGGCCCAGCGTTCTTTGTCAAAAAAAGTTGCCAAAAAAGCACCACTCGCAACTATAATCTTGCTATCGAGAGAACGTACTGCAGTATTAAATTCATCAGATTCACAAAAACTCCAAAGCGCTGGCAGGTCTTCTTTAGAATTCGGCAACAAAACAGCTCCATTTTGAGCGTGCATATCGCCATTGCTGAGCGTTGCTTTCAATGAGCCCGTGCGGGCAACAAAAACACCCAGCTTTCCCCAGGCCTTATACCCAGTTATTCGAGCACCAGAACTTTGGGACAGGGCTCCCTTTCCTCTCTCCCAATATATGACCAGCTCTCTACCTTCATAAGGTGTGGTTGAACTCGGTGAGTTAACAAAAGGAGAGAAAGCTTGCCCTAACTTGGAAAGCTCCCAGAAACACCTATCAAATCGAAAAGTGTCACCCCGCGACATGCCTTCGTGCAGGGAGACTTCTGACGCCATTGAACTCACTAGCAGCCCATGATTCTGATCAAGAATGACGCGGCAGTCGGGGTTTTTTAACTGAGCAACTTGACCTACGGAACGTATGGGCTCCTGAAGCATACTCTCGGCTTTGGCTTGGCTTCCACGCACAGAAGATACGTTTAGATAATTTATGAAGTGTTTTTGAGTAGCGACTTCAAAAATGGACCCTCCTAACTCCTGACAATCCACATTATCTATATTCAGAAGAACCGCTTTTACAACCTCACCTGAAATGGTGTCAAAAGCCCCTGCACCTAGGCGAGCTAGCAACCTCCACTTCTTGTGTTCCAGTAAGTATTTTCGAAATTTCGCGTAAAAGGCCAAAAATAGCCAATTCTCAGGAAGTACAATACTCACAGTCCCACCTTCAGCACAATATTGCTCACAACGCTCGAGAAATACGGTGGCGAGATCCTGTTTAGATCGTGAATAGCGGAGTTCACAGAATTCACGAAGGATTTTGGACTGTCTTCCCCGCGCCAAATAGGGCACGTTCGTAATCACCAAATGATATTGCCCGGCAAGCAATATCGCTGCTTTCGCAAGCCCCTGAGCGACCACCGCCACTTCCTGCTGATCCTCTGTTTGCTCCTGCTTCAGTGCTTGCTCCAGCGCACCAGATAGTTCATCCCACTGCACCACTTTGGCAGCATCGGTTTTAGCAGGGTTAAGCAAGCTTCCGAGCACAGGGGCGTCTTTGAAGGCATCGTGCATCCAATCGAGGGCTATAGTCAGATTCTTTTTACCTAACCCAAGCTCTTTCCACTCCTCCTTGGCGACACTGACAGAGAGCCCGGAACATGCCATATTCAGTTCCGGCAATACGCGATAGCCACCCGCACCTGGGTATTTCCAGGCAGTAAGAGCTAAAGCAAAAACTGCAAGCTCGACACAGCGCTGATCCAGCTCCAGACCATGAATGTTCTCTCTGAGCACGGCGTCCACGGCTTCCCCGGCTGATAGACCCTCGTCCTCCATGCGCATAGGCACCAGCATCAGAAATGCAGCGACCAGGAAGTGGCCGGAGCCGCAGCAGGGGTCGAGGGTTTTCAGTTCGCCTAAATTTTCTGGCCAAGCGTCAAAGGTTCCCGCCGCCGGGGTCCAGCTTTTATCTCCAGCATCGTCTTCATGCCGCACAAAGCGCAGATACTCCAGCGGCACACCCGGAATAGCAGCCTTGCTGCGCAGTTCCTCTTCACTCGTAGCCGTTGCCAGATCCTGCTTAGTCAAACGCCGCGCCGCCCACCACGCACCCAGGGAATTATCCAGTAAAAAACTCACCATGTAAGGCTCGGTAAACAGCTGGGTGACCGCCGGCAATTCATCCGCACCGATCTTGACCTCTGATGCGTTTACCTCATCTTTCCTCTTCGACTGCCAGAACTGGTATACCCATCCCAGAGCATCGGAAGCAGTAAAGGTTTCTTCCTCCAGTGACGTCAGCATCTGCTCCAACTGCTTCTGATCATTGGGAGCCAATTGCAGGTTGAATACAGGCGAGTCCACTCGAAAAATCTGCGGCAGCATATTGCCTGCATACCGGGCTGCGTACTGCCAGCCGTGGGTTCTGTCGCTGGTTTCCTCTTCCGCTAATTCAAAACAATCGTGGATGGATAGTGGCGTGACGCCATCTTCATAAATAAGAAGGTCATTCTCAGCAAGGAAGCGGGCAAACAACATGCGATGCCAATGCTCATACGCGACTTCTGTAACCAAGCGATCTAAGGCTTGCTCACCATCTGGCTTGCGCCGGTCACCTAATTGACGGCCATGCGCACGCAACCGGTTCCGTAGTTTCCGTTGCTCATCGGAAAGATAGGTTGCAGCAGTCTTTTCTCCAACCGCCAGGCGCTCCAACTCGGTTCGGGCAGCCGATTCGGCAATATCCCGCGCCTTGACGATGACGCCCTCCAACTTGCGACGGAGGTCCTTGGGCAACGTATGCTCAGTCATTGAATATACCCGCCTCTACACTCAAATCAAAAATCACGGTTCACTCCGTGCGTTCAGCTTATCGGCTAAGGTCAGATGGTGGTCATTAATGCGCGCACCCTCTCCTTCATCGTACTCAAGTCCCAAACTGTACCAGGGAGCCGACGGCACATCTTTGCCCCGATCCTTGTTCCATTTAATGTTGGGCTTGGCACGCAAGATACCCGCGCCCTTCTTCCCCGCATCCTCAACACTCAGAAAAGGGCGGATGTTCAGCCTTACCCCATCATTAAGGTCGGGGTCCCAGCCGACTGGCTGCTCCTCTATGGATTTCCACCGCACGAAAATATCGTAAGGTGCCTCGCCTTGCAGAATTTGCTCCAGGCGGCGCTTCAAGCCCTGAGCTGCAGCCAGACGAACACCGGCACCATCCACGCCCTCAGACTGATCATGTTTCTGGGTGCGTATCCAATCATCGAGATAGGTATAGATCAACCGCTCAAGATTCTTCCTATCCAACTGGTGGTAGTTGACCAGGGCAGCAAAACCGTCCTTTAACCCATCCCAGATATGCCAAATAAAGGGGCGATCCAGGAACAACTTGCAGTGCTGCTCAAAGAACTTTTCCCGCAGCCATAAGTCCAGGGATTTGTTTTTGCAACCCACAGACTCCAGGAGCTTATCGCGAACAGAGATCGACCACTGCTCGCCATAGGCGGCTTGCAGTAATGCTTCGACTCGTTCAAAGGCTGGCTGTTCGCCACGGACAGCAGGAATGCAAACAATACCATCATCATCGGCAAAGCTGAGCAGTTCTTCACAACGGTTCACCCATTCGCGCTGTTCGTCAGCCAGCTCCATGGTGGCATCCAGTTCTGCTGGCCATTGGTAACCTAGGAGACGGGCGACAGCAACTTGAAGTACCGTTTCAGCGAGGCGAAGTGAACTATCGGTGGTCCACTTCGCTTCATTATCCCATGCTACTGAGCCACATGGATGGCCATGGAAAATCCATTGAATAGAATCATCTGAATAGGGTTTCGGTAGGCCTTTGGGGTATTTTTCTTCAGCAATTTTGGTCCAGCGATCCAGGTCGAAAGGGACTTTAACCAGAGTGGCGTTGGTGACATTTATTTTTTGGTCAATTCGCCGCACTACCTCGTTGTATTCAGGCGAAGAGCAGAAGCACCAGATCGCCAAAATGTGCTCAGGGTGATGGGGCACAATAGTTGCGCAATTCATGTCCCATGGGCTTCCAGAATTTAATGTAGAGGGCAATTTTCGCATTTGCCTAACGGAAACACCTTGGGTTTCCCAGGCAACTTGCCCTTGGATTCGCGCTGCATCAGAGGAGGCTAAGTATCCCTCTCCACTCTCCCAGAGAAATACTTGATTGCGACCGGTGTAGTGAAGCGGATCGTCTCCTGTTGATTGAAATGTGCGCCACTCATTTGTGATGCTGTTTGTCTCCCAAAAATTGAAAATAAAGCGTGGATTATCTCCAGTTGTGATCCCTTGGTAAGAGCTAGCATACTTTGACATCAATTGGAGCTCAGAAGCTTCTTCTAGAGTAATTCTTGCATCCGGGTTATCTAATTGTTTCACTTGCTCAACGCTCTTAACTTCCGCAGACAGTAATTCCGAAGCTTTGTCGGCAGAGGCCCGGAATTCAGAAACATCTACGCCGCGAATCAAGGTGCTATTATTAGCATCACCAAAAAGCCCACCCGACTCTAGCGCTGAATTACCGCGACTCAGGCTAATCATTGCAACAAAAGCACCAGCCGCAGCAGTGGAATCAAAACCACCTTCGCCCAATCTGGCTACCAGATGCCAGGTGTCATTTTTCAGCAGCTTTTCTCGCAAATTCTTGTAGCTAGTTAGGAATAGCCAGTTTTGCGGTAGAACAACGCTGGAGGTACCGCCCTTCACACAAAGCTCCAGGCAGCGCTGGAGGAAGACCGTGGCTAGGTCGTTTTTAGCGACTGGATAGTGCTTGTCGCAAAAGTCACGTAGGCGTACATCCTGTTTGACACGAGCTAAGTAGGGCACATTAGTAATAACCCAATTGTATTGCCCGGCCAGCAGGGTCGCTGCCTTCGCCAGTCCCTGAGCCGCCACCGCCGCCTCCTGCTGATCGTCGGTCTGCCCGTGCTTTAGCGCTTGCTCCAATGTTCTAGAGAGCTCATCCCACTTAACCACCTTGGCAGCATCGGTTGTGGCCGGGTTGAGCAAACTGCCCAGCACCGGAGCGTCCTTAAAAGTATCGTGCATCCAGTCGAGGGCAATAGTCAGGTTCTTTTTGCCTAAAGCGAGCTGCTTCCATTCCTCCTTGGCGACACTGACAGAGAGCCCGGAACACGCCATATTAAGCTCCGGTAACACCCGATAACCACCCGAGCCAGGGTATCTCCAGGCGGTAAGTGCTAATGCGAAGGCGGCCAGCTCCACACAGCGCTGGTCCAGCTCCAGGCCATGGATGTTTTCACGCAGCACTGCATCTACCGCTTCCTTGGCTAAAAGACCGTCGAGCTCCATGCGCATGGGGACTAGCATTAGGAAAGCCGCGACCAGGAAGTGGCCTGAGCCACAGCAGGGGTCGAGGGTTTTCAGCTCACCCAATTCCTTGGGCCAGCTGTCAAACGTCCCTGCAGCGGGGATCCAGCTCTTGTTATTAGCTGCGTTTTCCTCTTGTACGAACCGCAGGTACTCTAATGACACACCTGGAATCGCAGCCTTGCTTCGCAACTCATCCTCAGTCGCAGCTGTTTCGAGATCATGCGTAGTCAAGCTCCGTGATGCCCACCAAGCACCCAAGGAATTATCCAGCAGAAAACTCACCATATAGGGCTCAGTAAATAGTTGTGTTACTGCCGGCAGCTCGTCCGCACCGATCTTAACCTCAGACGCGTTCACCTCATCTTTTTTCTTCGACTGCCAGAACTGGTACACCCATCCCAGGGCATCAGAAGCGGTAAAGGTCTCCTCATCCAGGGACGTCAGCAGTTGCTCCAACTGCTTTTGATCATTGGGCGCCAAGGCCAGGCTGAATACAGGCGATTCCACGCGAAAGATTTGCGGCAGCATATTGCCCGCGTAGCGGGCAGCGTAATGCCAGCCGTGGGTTCGGTCGCCGGTTTCCTCCTCCGCCAATTCGAAACAATCGTGAATCGATACCGGCGTGACGCCATCTTCATAAATCAGCAGGTCATTCTCTGCCAAGAAGCGGGCAAACAACATACGGTGCCAGTGCTCATAGGCCACCTCAGTTACCAGGCGATCTATGGCTTGCTCACCATCAGGTTTACGCCGATCCCCCAACTGGCGGCCATGTGCACGCAGCCTGTTTCGGAGCCGGCGCTGCTCATCGGAAAGGTAGCTTGCGGCGGTCTTTTCCCCGACAGCCAGGCGCTGCAACTCAGTGCGGGCAGCCGATTCGGCAATATCCCGGGCTTTGACGATGGCCGCCTCCAATTTGCGGCGGAGCTCTTTGGGTAATGTTGTCTGCATGGGCAGTCTCTATTCCTCGATACTTTTACCGGTGTCGCAGTACCTACATTGTGTCCTGCGCAAACTAGACTATAACGGGGCCCTCTTTGAGCTTCTCCCGTAGCTCAGTTTCGGCATCCGCCAACCACTGAGTTATTGCGGCTTCGTCTTCCAGAGTACGTTTCGGCAGCTCAGCTCGGACTGCCTTGGGCAACAGCAACTGTGCTGCCTCCCCGCGGGCATTTTCAAATTTGGATTTAAGCGCCTCGGTTCGATCAGTCCATTGCTCAACAGTGCATTGCTCCAGGGAATCGATGACCTCATCGGCACTGTTCAGGCTGGGCTGAATGGGCACAGTCACATTGCGTTTTTGAAGTAATTCTTGTTGCTTGGCACTGTCCAGCTTGCACCAGTTGGAATCCGACTCTATGGCGTTCAGCGACTGAGTATAGGCATCTTTATAAAGGTCAAAACGATGCAAAATGGTGGTGCGTAAATTGTCGGTGCAATCGTTAACCAACTCCGACACGGGGTCTGGATCGTCAAGCAACCTGCGGCCGTTTTCTATTGCGTCCACTTCCTTGGCCAGCTCGGTCTGGAATGAAAGGCCTCGGCTCAATCCGACTAGAGATTTCAGCTGTGACCAGTTCGGGATGCGGGCAGCGATCATAATGGCACGGGCCTGCCACTCGCCGAATTCGGCCTGCAGTTCGTCTTTGTAATCATGCATTTTCAACATACGGCTATTGCCCGCCTCGCCCGCAATTTCGTTTATGCGAGATAGATCGGGGCGTTGCGGCCTTGGCGCTTCGCCACCGGCCTTATCAGCTAAATCGCGTGCAAACTGAAGGAACTCGCTAATCTTGGCGTCTTCCTCCCCGGGGGGGCAAGCACCCAGCGTATCAACCAAGAGCTTTCTTACGGCGATCTTCTGGCTTGTCGAAATCGTGACATTCTCGACCTCGAAATGGGTTTGCGTCAGATTTTTACGATCCAGACCCTTCGCATCGACAGGCTTATTTGCCGCATTGCGCGCTTTCAGGTGGCCACTGGCGAGCAAAGCGTACAAGGCACCGTCAACCGCATCCTGGGGCCAACCAAAGGGAGCCGCCTGGAAGTTGTCGCGAACATCACTGCCTTTCTTACCGGAGCCGATGTACTTCAATACTTGAGCGCAGACCGGGTGCTTATCGGCATCATCCTTGTGATTGACGGCCGTCAGCGCGGTTTCACCGCCTGCCTGGCGCGCTTTGTCCACCACTTTGCTCCAGCTCGCATCATCGGCGATGTCGAACTGCTTGAAGATGCGTTCCAGGGCCTTGTTTGCTCCGGCCTGGAGTTTGTCTTTGAGGGTATTACCGTCAATTTCCTCGCCGCCGGACATGAAGACCCGGACGCCCTGGAATATTTCGTCCAGCAGCGTATCCCGGGTGCCAATCGCCGCCGCCAGGCGCGTTTCCATGGCCTGCCTGGCATCCTTGCCCTCTATCGAGCTGGGCGCGCCCCGAATATTCAGAGTAGCCTCCACTGCCTTAATAGTGGTGATCGCCTGCTGCATTTCATCTCGATTACGGCCGGGCACAAAGACGTACAGGGTGCCATGCTTGTTGTCATCTGCCTTCGCGGTGGAGATCAAGTTCTTTTCGGTCAGCGCCCAGCCATTCTGCACCCAGGCATACAGCTGCTTACTGGCCTCAATCGGAAGCTCAGGATCGAAACTGGCTGTGAGCTTGCGCGGCTGTTTGCTGCTGCCCTGTGACAGCCGCAGGTCATTGATAATGCCTCGAGCTTTAATGGCCAGCAGATCGTTGCGCTCGGTTTCCACCCGCACCGGGTTGCCGGCAATATCGGCCTCCTGCTGGCGGTAGGTATCGTGCCACTGGCTGCTCTCTTGCGTTTGCAGCCGATACTCCTTGCCACCGGCGACATCCAGGGCCATGACAATACCGGAGCCTTCGAGAACTTCGAGTTGGGCGGGCACCCTTTTTCGTAGCGCGTCTGAGCCGGCCGTAATGTCTTCCACCAGAAGATCAGCGAGTATATCGGCCGTGGCACGAATCCCGGTATCGGCGACGGCCTCAGTTGGGAGTTTGCCAACCAAAAACACCAGGGCCAGAATGCGAGACTGTAGCTTCTCGTCATCGGTGCCCTGGGCTAGGCGGGCGATCGTTTCATACACTTCCTTGGAAATGACTGCCGTCTGCAACAGGTTGGTGGACAGTTGCCCATAGATGAAATCACCGGCGACGACATGCCCCAGCGGTTGATCCGCTGTCACCTTGGCCGCCTCGTGTATGACTTTCAGTTGGCTTCTAAGCTGTGCCACCGTACCAGTGGTATCGATAATACGTAGAATTCGTTCCCAGAAGCGGCGACGGACGGGTAGCACGGGATAATCAGCGACCATTATCGCCTCATCACTCTGGGTGTATTCGATCTTGGTGCCGCGCAGATGACGGGAGATTTCTCCGAGGTTGTCCTCGAGTACTTTTTCCACATCCGGCTTGGCGGACGCCTTCTTTTGCAGGATCACCTTACGGATGACCGATTCGACATCGGCGTCACTGAGCTGGACAGGGATTTGGAAGCGGCCCATCAATCGACTGAGACTGGCGGTACCCGAGAGCGCACTCTGCCCCGTTCCGACAAATAGAAGCTTTCCCATGAATTGTTTGCAGCAGGTTTCAACTGCCTCCTGAACCTGGTAGGCACGATCGCCCGTGGTACCAATGTACTGCTGCACCTCATCAAGCACGACCAGTGTGAGGGGAAATTTTCCGTCTACTGACAAAGCATCGTTGATTGCAGCTACCATCTGGTCGTTGGTTACGTCTTCCTCTCGTTTGAACTGTTCCCGGAAGAGTTCCCGCAACTCACCCGAGTTGCTTGCCAAAGACGGCTTGGCCTTTAATACAGCGGCATGCAAGCGGGGCGATACTAGGAGGCTATTGCGCTCAGATTTCCATTGCTTACCGCCACCCTCGACATCAGCCTTCACCTCTTCGTAAATTCCTTCGCTCTTGAGCCACAGTTCAAACTGTGCGATGTGATATAGCTCAGATAACCCGGCTGACTTAAAAATAATGCCGAGCAAAGCCGCTCTCACTCTGTCGCTGGCACCCTGACCAAGGGTACCGGAGGCCGCGTGCAGGCCACCGGACCTTTTCGCTTCAGTGGACAGCTCCTTCAACAGAGCTTTGATGTCTTCGGGAAGTTGCGCAATACCCCTCGCGGTCTGGCCGTTACCAAAATCGTAATCCGTCCACAGCGATCTCAGCATCTTTGCCAGGTGTGACTTGCCAGAGCCATAAAAGCCACTGATCCAAACACCCTTCTGCTCTTTGCCCTGTCTCGCATTCGTTATAAAAGCATCCAAAATGCTTTCAAGGCCCTTCTCGTACTGGCCATCGCAAACGAATGTATCCAGCTCATAACGCAGGGTTTCAAGTGCCTGGGCGGATTCGTCATCTTTTACCTCCGCCACGCCGTTGTTGGCGATCTGGTTGTCCAGTGGGTTCTTGGCATAAATTTCAGCATTCAGCATTCGTGTGGCTCCTTGCAGTAAATTCCAGTGCGCTGTTTAGAGCGCATCACCGGCCGTAATAGGTACCGCCTGGTAATTCCAACCAGGCCGGGCATCCAGTAGTCGATAGTTGTTTTGATCGTATTCCCCGGGAAAGAAAACCAGCAATCTCCCCTTGATGTTATTGGCTATCTCCGCCACTACCTCGGAGGTGTGACTGAAGCCATAAAGCCCAGCCACGCCTTGCAGCGCTACAACCGTGTTGTCATCCGCCTGGGCCAACTTTTCGTCTATCTTGGCGACCACAGAGGCCGTGAACTCGCTGAGAATATCCTGCAAGTCCTCGGGATGTGCAAAGAAGCCTTCACGGTACTCCTGACCGGCCATCCACCGGGGGAAGTCATCGGTAATATCGACCGGCACCCACTGGTGGCCGGCGCTGAGAGTGGCATTCTCGAACTCTCCTACCTGATCGCGGATTTTCAGCTCATCGGTCTTATCGTAGACGACAAAAATGACCTTCTGAACACCCGCTAAGCCAGTCTGCCAGGGCAACGCTATATGCCGCTGATAGCTTTCTATCAGGCGGGCAATACGACTACTCATGGCGCCATTCCTCCTCTTCCCTGGTCAGGAAATCATTGAACCGGACTTCCATGATACCGCCAGACTGCTTGAAATCGATGATGCCGAGCTGAGCGGCAGAAATGGCGTGCTCCGTCAGTTGATGCGCAGGCACGCCCAATAACGCCGTCCAGCGGCTTTGGAACAGCCTTTCGCCAGTGGCACCCTCAAGGTAGGCCAAAAAGGTGGCGAATACCACGTTGGGGTACGCCAAAGCGGGGGCTACCCGGGTCTTGCGGGCCTTGCCCTTTAGAAAGCCCGCCTGGGTCCAGCTGCCGTTGATATTTTGGGCGAAGGATTTCAGGGAAGCGGGACTGAAGCGAGCGGGGTCCCGGGCTTTGAGCAGTTCCTCTATATCCTCGCGCACCACTTGCTCACCCAGGGGCTTTCCCGTGATGAAATCCTGGGATAGGCGTAATAACGGGTCACGCAACAACGCTAATTGCAGTGCCAGCACGGGCTGAGCTTCATCAGCGAGAGGCCACAGCATTCTGAACACGCGAAACAGCGCAATATCAGCGTTCAAGCCATACAAATCCACCAGGTGGCGGTAGGTCAGCTTGCGGGATTTGACCGTGGGTTTGTCCAGGAGATTGTGATCACAGATCTCAGACTTGTATTGCTCCTGCAAAACATCAGGTGCGGTGGATTGGAACAGAACCTCGAGCTCGGCCAACATCATACTGCGGGCTGAATGAGCGCCGTTTTGACCGAATTTATAGCCGAATTTGGTAAGTGATTCACTTGACGTCATCGAGAGCTTATTTTTCTTAGTCAGGCCGTACAATGTACATCACCGATGGACGATAAATGAAGAATAAAAACGCCTAAATCAACGTTAGCAGCGGAGGTCCCGGCCCAAACGTGTGTTCTCAGGCTGCTTTGTAAGATATGACTAGTCCTGTTGTTACTGATACATCAGCTCCCTGGCAGACCCCGTATTTAACTCTGGCCGTTCAAAAGGGATTCATAGCATCATGAATTCAGGCGAATCTAAGATTGAACCCAAGTACTAAAAATACCGAGGGTTGGCTGCGCTTGGCCACTACTTCTGTTTCTATAATCCTACATTCAGTAACTTATCGCAGTAGGGAAAACCCTATTTTTTATCATTACTTGCATTGCCATGTCTGACCTTACCATCGTGGCACTGTCAATGATCGCCAAATTTGCCTGTGAGCTACAACCAAAAGAACACACTACAGCATCACGAACAACATGGTCATCCATACAGGTCGCCTAACCGTGCGGATGTCTTTTGCGCCTGATGGCGGGTTCATGGATATCAGCCTATTATGGGTGGCGGAATA
>ERZ888423.1875-NODE-1875-length-16990-cov-42.078536_pt1 | contig 16990 bp, 15 predicted proteins | sample MGYA00520523_ERZ888423 | MGnify/ENA primary metagenome ERZ888423 (study PRJEB32303, sample SAMEA104408611) | aquatic metagenome | biome: Brackish water; feature: Pelagic; material: water | place: Baltic Sea | collected 2014-06-08T10:24:00 | depth 30,27 m ...
TCGGTTGGCCCAGAGTCTACCTCAAACTGGATTAGGTGGAGGGGGCAACGTCATGTGCACGGTGAACCCCGCCGAGCCGCAGGCGGTATCAACCACCGTCTCGCCCTCTTTCGGGTTCATCATCTTGACGCACATGTCGATCACCCAGCGGGGGGTGAAATACTGGCCCTTCTCGCCCTTTGACGATTTCGAGACCAGGTATTCAAAGGCGTCGTCGATCACGTCGAGGTTGGAGTTGAACAGCTTCCATTCTTCCAGCGAGCCGACGCAGACTTGCAGGTGGTCGGGCGACAGGCGGATGCGTTCATCGTCAAGGAAGACGCCGGGCCATTTCTTCTTGGCCTCGTCGAACAGGTTCTGGATCGCCACCTTTAGCTGTGCCGCCGTGTTCTGGTTGCGGAACCGCAGGGCGTTGCCCAGCCGGTGCGAGTTCATTTCGTCATAGAGCTTGGTGAAGATCAGCTTGAAGACCTCCTCGAAGACATCGACCCCGGCATTGGCCAGAACCTCGTCTTCCATGTCCTCGATCAGGTCGCGCAGGGAGCGGGCGAATTTGCCTTCCTTCACCCGCTCTTCCTCTAGGTCGATCAGGGTCTGGATGGTCCAGGGCTGATCCACGACCTGTTCGATGGTCTGATCTGCGCGGGGCAGTTCGTGGATCGGCATGAAGTAGTTGGGGTTCTTGCGATGCCAGACCTCGGCCAGAATGCCATCGCTCCACACGGCAAGCGGTGCGCCGGTCGCGTGGGCGTAGGACCTGAGTTGCTCCTTGCCGTCCTTATATTTCGGCTGCTTCACCTCGACGATGATGTAGGGGACGGTCGGGCGGTCAGCGTCGAAGACCACGATGTCGGCCCGCTTGGAACTGTCGCGCCCGAAGGTGATCGGGTATTCGATGGCGATGCGCGACCGGGCATAACCCAGCTTGTCAATCAGGCGGGCCAGCCAAAGCTGACGGGTCCGTTCCTCTGACTTGAGTTGCACTTCCTTGTCGCGGACGAGGCAGGTCACATAGGGCACCTGCTTGCCCCGGTTCTCACGCATGACCACGCGGGCATCGAGTGCGCGGGCCTCTTCTTCGGAGAACAAAACGAATTCGCTGAACTCAGCCGCGATCTTATTCATTGGATACAACCCACCCTTCCTTGCGCCACGATCCCCCGCGCTTGGGCGTCCGGCTTGGTTTTGCTTCGTTTCCAGCCTTTGGGTTGCACATGTCACAAGGCCAGATGTGCGATTTGCCCGGTTTTCCGGGCATTTGGGGTGCATCGCCGGGCAGGTGCTACAACAGCGCACCCGCCGCGTTGCCGGTGAACAGTTCCCCCTCGCGGACGTAGCGGGCCAGCATGGCGTCGGTGGCGTGGCCGGTCATTGCCCGGATTTTCAAGGCGGAGACCCCCGCCTGTGCCGCCGAAGTGGCAAAGCCCGCCCGCAGGCTGTGGCCGGAGTAGCCCTCGGGGTCGATCCCTGCCGTCGCCAGCCGTTCCCGCAGCAGGACCGACACCACGTCCCCGGTCAACGGGTTCGTAGCAACATGGCCGTGCCGAGTGATCGGGCGGAACAGGGGGCCGGTGTCGATGGCCGATGCTGACAGCCACGCCTCAATCGCCGCGACGGGGCAATGGCGGGTGCGACCGTGGGGGATGCCGATGCGGCGGCCTGCCCCCTCCTGATCGGTCTTGCTGCGCTTGATCGTCACGATCAGACCTTGCCGGACGGTTTCGATGTCGGCCCGTTCCAGCGCCACCAGTTCGGAGCGGCGGAAGCCCCCGGCGAAGCCCAGAAGTAACAGCGCCCGGTCGCGCTGGTCGCGCAGGGTTTCCCCCAGGCTGTCCAGCACCAGCAGCAGGTCGTCGCGCATCAGGGGCTTGGCCTGCCGCTGGGCGGTGCCGTGCTTACGGCGCAGGCCGCGCAGCGTGGCTTTGACAACCTCAGCGCGGCAGGGGTTCGGCAGGCCCGCCATTTCGTGCGCCTTGCTGATCGAGGCCACCCGGCGCTGGATGGTCGCCACGGCATGGTAGCCCGCGTGATCGCCGACATAGGCGCAGACGGTGGCCGGGGTTGCAGGCAGCGACCCGCCCCAATCTTGGAAGTGCGTCAGATCACCCCGCAAGGCCCGTTCGGTGGCCGGGGCGAGGCTGTGCCGCAGCAGGTCGGTTGCCTCATCGGTCAAGGTTTCACGCGCCGCAGGTAAGAACGTATCGGCGTTGCAATTAACTGCAAAACGTTCGCCCACTTGCCCCTCCTGACCGCCCTTGTTGACCCGTGTTAATGGGTGAGTATCCGAGGTTAGAACCGCCTCATGCATCCCGCGCCTCCTTCATCACACCCGCCCGGATGCGGTTCAGCAGTGGCAAATCCTGCCGCATCAGGTCGAGAGCCTGCACCGCAGCCTCTGGGTCCACCCCCAACGTTTCGAACATCAACTGCGCGTGGAGCCGGTCGGAGAGGTCGCCCCCGACACGGCGGGTCAGCAATCCGCCCTCGACCCGGAACAGCACCTGACCGAGGAAGCCGACACGCTGGCCGGGGGGCAGCATTTCGCGAGCAAACTCCGCCACGCCTGCTTGCGTCGCGGCCAGCCGGGATAGGGCCAGCTTGCCCTCGCGGGTGAACATGTCGAGCGCCCAGCCGGGAACCCCGCCGATCATCACCTCGGGCGGCAGGGGGTCATCGGTCGCGCCTGCCCGCAGGCCGTTTTCCAGCGCCAGAAGAGCCAGCAAGGGCGGCAGGGCCTCGCCCGTCTTGCGATAGCCTTCGCGGCAGATCGCCAGCGTCGTGGGCGCGGTGCCGAGTTCGTCCAGCAGGTCGAAGGCCAAAGCGACCTCGCCACGCCGGACGGGCAGCTTGCCACCGGGCCGGTCGGTGCTAAAGAGGAACAAGGTGGCAAGGGCGCGGCAGTGCAGGTTCGGGGTGGTCAGTGCGATCAGACGCAGGCGGGGGTTGGTCTCGGCGGCAAGGGCGCGGCGAGTGTCGGCAAGGTCGTGCAGCGTTTCCAGAGCCATGTAAAGGTCATCGGTCGCCCGGCTTTTCGGCGCGTCTGCCAGAGCCTTGACCACGACCGACGTCACGGCCCAATCGCCACCGATTGCAGCCCGGAACCGCTTGCCGGTCAGGGCAGCCACGGTCAGGCCCACGGTCGGCAGGCTTCCCAGCCCGACATCCTCGAAGGCGATGCCACCCAGCCTGCGCCAGAGGCGGTCGGGGGCATCCCTCAGCAATGTGGCGGATGCGTTCAAGGCCAGATCGGCACGGCCCCGGCGAACGGCCTTTTGCAACAAACTCATGGCCAGCCAAGGCGAGATCGGCAGGGGCTGTCCCTGTGGGACACGCTCCTGCGCGGCGATCCGCTGGATCAGGTCAGTTCGGAACCGGGCTATCAGGTCGGGGTCAGTCATCCATCGCTCCTTCGATTTTGGAAGGGGGATCAATGACTTGCGACCCTCATTAAGCGTATGAGAATGGCCACCTAAGGAAAGGAAAGAACACCTGAGGCTGCCGATTTCCGCGCCTCAACCGGGTTGGCGGAGGGGGGTTGGCAGCGACACACGGAATGTCGCCGCCGGGAACGTTCCCTTGTCTTTCCACCACACCCGCCGCCGAAACCGCGCAGGATCAGCGGGTTACAGCGCGTCTGACAGTTCCGATTTCTGTCCCCGCGAGGGGTCGATCCTCAGAACCCATGCCTGCTGATGGGGTTGCAGCGCGTGAAAGCGGATATGGGGGCCATACTGCTTCCACCACTGCGGCAGCTTGCTATGCAGGAAGTTTTCCTCACAGGAGCGAAGCCATTCTGGGCCTCGGCACTGCGGGAAGTCGTCGGCAACTTCGGCCTGCAACTCTGCGGGCGTGCAGATGAAGTATTCATGGCCTTCGGTCTGCCTGATGAACTCGCAGTATTCACGGTTCCGCTCGAAGAGCACTTGAGCCAAGGTCAGCGGTGGTGCAGCCGACTTCGCGGGGGCAGAGACCCTTTTGCTCGGGACCACGGCAACCAAAGCTGCACGCTCCCCGGCGATGATCTCCCCATCCGTCCACCCCTGTCTTCGCCGCTTTCTGATCGCGGTAGAGCTGACCCCCTGCTTCGCGGCAAGCTGAGAAGCGGTGTAGCTGCGCCCCGTGTTCGGGCAGGTAAAGATCAGGCTGTCACCCTTGTTTCTGATCTGGGTGATCTTGTCGGCCCATCGCACCTTGCCGGGGGCGTATTCGGGATCGTGATTGTCGATCCGGTCGAGGGTCGCCCGCGATGTCGGCTTCGGCCCAACCAATCGCAGGAAGTCCGGGAAGCTCCGGAAGGCAGGATGCACCACTGCCCCACAGGTCTTGACCCGTTGCAGCATGTTCCGATGGGTGTTCGCCTCGCCCGCATACTTGGCCCGCAACGCCATGGTGGACATGGTGCCGAGGTCATGCAGCAGCGCGACCCACGCCGGATCATCGGGCATTTGCTTTGCTGCGAAACCATCTGACTGAGGTTTGCTTATGACCGGAACCGGAACGTCAGACGCGACGCCTGCATCCCCCGGATTGTGCGCGGTTTTCTTCGCGGGTTTCTGCCCCTTCGTCGGTTTCGCGGTCGAAGCAACTGGCGATGCAGCAACCGCTCCGCCCGATCCTGTCAACATGGCTTTCGTCTGCTTGCTCATCGCCAATCCCCCGATTTCAGGCCCAGAAGGCGGTTAGCAGGGGCGGGCAAATTGACTTTGTTGCCCAAGGGGTGGCTTTCACCAGTTAGCAAGCCTAAGCGATTGAAACAGTGTGGGAAAAAGTGAACCCTACGGGCTGCCACTTCCTCCGCCAAGATATTGCAACGCATGGGGTTTTTCCTCGTGTTTGATGACCGTTCAGAGGCGGTTGGCAGATTGTAGCTTGTTTTTGGTGTCTTGCAGCGTCCCGAAGGCGCTGTGTTCACGCCGAACCTGGTCTGCTTTCGCCCTGTAGCGACGCACCTCCGGGTCGGTCTGGTGGCCGGTGATCGCCTTGATTTCGTGATGGGTGCACCCCGCCTCGGGCCGGCTCCGGGCACATGCCCTGCGCAGGCCACGCTCTGAATCCGGCCAAGCGATCAGGAGAAACTCAGACAGCGCAGGCAGCGGTGCGCATTGCCAGCGCCTTGTCCAAAAGAAAAAGCGCCGCGACAGGCGCGGCGCTTTTCCAACTGTCAGAGATCGTGATCAGTTCAGTTCTTCAGCCCGCGACGCTTCGATCGCTTCGGATGCAGCGGCGGCATAGGCAGAGAAACTGTCCAGCACCTCGGGGCCGCTGCGGACATTGGTCCGGAACCAGTCAAAAGCGGGTGCTGCCGCTTCCATGAACATCGCGCGCTGTTCTTCGGTCGGCACATAGATTTCGCCGCCAGCCGCGCGGAAAGCGTCATATGCGGCGATTTCCTTGCGCTTCGGGCTGGCAAAGGTCGCCTGTTGCAGGGCGGCAAAGCCATCGATGATGATGCGCTTGTGTTCATCGGACATGCCAAGGAAGCGCTCGTTGTTCATGAACCAGAACGCGCCCATGTAGCTGTGGTTGTCGAGCGTCAGGTATTTCAGCCCGGCATCGGTAAAGCGCATGTTCATGATGTCGGTGATGCCGTTGGCGGTGCCTTCGACAACGCCGGTCTGCAGCGAGGTGAACAATTCCGGCCATGCAATCGGCGTGGGGGCCGCGCCAAGTGCGGTTGCCAGTGTCTGCGGAAGATCGGCGGGAACCGTGCGCATCCGCAAGCCTGCCAGATCGGCGGGTGTCTCGATCCGGCGCTGGGTGTTGGCATAGCTGCGCCAGCCGCCGGTGTTGCCCACCGTCATCAGGCGGATCAGGTTGTCGCTGTCTGCCAGCATCAACGCGCGCAATTCGCGGACGAAATCGCTCGACAAGACATGCTCGGCCACGCGGTCATCGCTCATCAGGTAGGGCAGATCGAGCACCTGAATATAGGGAAACAGCCCCGCAGCCCCGCCCGAGGTCGACACGAAGATGTCGATCGAGCCATCGGCCACGCCGGCCAGACATTCATCACCCTTTGAACAAAGCTGGGTGCCGATGAACAGTTCGACGGCAATCGCGCCATTCGACGCGTTCTCGACAAAATTCTTGAACACGACAAGGCCGTCATAATCCTCGTCCTGGTCGTTCGAGGTGGCGGTGGCGCGCAAGGTGATATCTTGCGCCAAAGCCGCCGTGACCGGTGCCGCCAGCATCGTTGCCAGCAACAGCGATTTGAGGGTTGTCTTCAACATCTTGGTTTTCCTCCCTTTGGATATGTGAAGATCATGGAACAAACCCGAACAGACGCGGCACCGCCAAGGTCAGCGCGGGGATGTAGGTAATCAGAAAGATGACGACGACCTGAACCGCCAGAAACGGCAAGATCGCCTTGGACAAGGTTTCCAGCTTCAGGCCGGAAACGGATGAGGTGACAAACAAGACCAGCCCCATGGGTGGCGTCAAAAGGCCTACCGTCAGGTTTACCGCCATGATGATGGCGAAATGCACCGGATCGACGCCAAGCTCGACAAAGATCGGACCAAGGATCGGGCCAAGGATGATGATCGCAGGGCCCGCATCAAGGAACATGCCGACCACAAACAACAGCAGATTGATCAAAAACAGCAAGATCAATGCATTGTCCGACAGCGACAAGATGATGCTGGCCATCTGTTCAGGCGTGCGCGCCATCGCGGCCACGGTCTTGAACGCCATGGCCGCCCCAACCAGCAGCAACACCACCGCCGAGGTAAGGCCCGCGCGCATCAGCACATCGGGTATATCCGACAGCTTGAGCGAGCGCATGATGAACAGCGACACGATAAGGGCATAGCCAACCGCGACGGCTGCGGCTTCGGTGGGTGTCATCACCCCGCCCAGAATACCGCCCAGGATGATCACCGGCGTCATCAACGGCCAGAACGCCCGCAAGCTGGCCTGCCTCCGGGCGCCCCAGGCGGCCCGTTTGGTCGCAGCGGGCAATTCGTAGCGATCGGCCAGCAGCGACAGGGCGATCATCAGCCCCACGGCCATCATGATCCCCGGCACGATGCCCGCCAGAAACAGCGCGGCGACGCTTTCGCCCATCACATAGGCATAGATGATCATGATGCCCGACGGCGGAATGATCGGCCCGATGATCGAACTTGCCGCCGTGATCGCGGCCGCAAAGCGTTTCTTGTAGCCGTTCTTTTCCATCGCCGGGATCAGCATGGACCCCAGCGCCGACACATCGGCCACCGCCGATCCGGACATGCCGGCAAACAGCATCGATGACAGCACATTCACATGCGCCAGCCCGCCACGGAAATGGCCGACGAGCGCCTGGGAGAATTCGACCAGCCGCAAGGTGATGCCGCCGCGGTTCATCAACTCGCCCGCAAGCATGAAAAACGGAATGGCCATCAGCGGAAAGCTGTCCATCCCGTTATAGACATTACGATAGAGCAACGTGATGTCGCGCTCCATCCCGGCGCCCCACAGCAACAGACCCGGGGCCACGAGCAGGGCAAAAAAGACCGGCAGGCCCAAGAACAGGAAAACCAGAAAGACAGGCAGGAACAAGCTCAGCATGTCATTCCGACCCCAATACGACGCGATCCGAGATCGGGGGCAGATCGGCCGCCCGCCCGAACACCGCGACCAGTTCACGCAAGATCAGCTCAACGCTCACCATGATCAACGCGGCGATCCCCACCAGCATCGACGCCATCTGCCAGGATTTCGGCACCTTGCGCCAAGTGGACAGATCCCAGCTTGTCGGCACATTCAGACTGTCCGTGCCAAAACGGCCGGCAAGCCCGGTGACCTCGTTCCAGCCGATTTGCCACGCTTTCCACAAGACCACGAGTGACACCGCAAACAGCGCCAAGGTCAGGACATGTTGGATCACCCGCGGTGCCAGCGCGACCAGCAGATCAATCGCCACAAATCCGCCCCGCCGATAGGCAGTGCCGATCATCAATCCCGCCGACCAGAGCATCAGGAAGCGAGACGCCTCTTCCGGCCACGGCAGGCCCAGACCGATCACATAGCGAAAAAACACCTGCGCAAGGATGATGACGACCATCAGCAGAATGCAAAGCGCCCCCAGCCAACGCCCAAGCGTCAAGACGCTGGCATTGACCAGCGCAAACAGCCGGGACAGGGCAATCAGCACCTGCATTTGCGTGTCTCCTCCCTGTGTCGCCCCTCTCCCAAGGGGCTTTGCGGGCTTAGCCCAAGGGGCTGAACCCTCCGTATTGGCCTTGATGGAACATCAGGGCGTCGCCGCCCCGATGGCTGGCGCGCATCACCTCGCCGATGATGATCATGTGATCGCCCCCCTCGTGAACGGCGTGCTGGCGGCAATCGAAACGCGCCACGGCCCGATCCAGAACCGGCACACCTTCGGCATTGCGCGTGACGTCCAGACCGTCAAAGCCCGCACCGTCGCGCGCGAACCGCGCCAAAAGGTCCTGCGCGTCGATGGGCAGGACATGGATCGCGTAGTGCCGGGCGGCCAGATAATGGGGAAAGCGACGCGAAGCCCTGGCCGGCGACCACAGCACCAGAGCCGGGTCCAGCGACACGGACGCAAAGCTGTTGGCGGCAAAGCCCATCGGCCCATCGGCGCTGTCGATGGTGATCAGGGTGACGCCGGTGGCAAAGCACCCCAAGGCATCGCGCAAGGCCCGCGTGGTGGCGGGGCCGGGTGCGAATTCCGCCGGGTGCATATGTCCGCCATCGGCCATCATGCGACCTCGCGCCCAAGCGCCAGCGTGTAAAGCTCATACCATGTCTGCCGGTCCATCGGCACATGCAGCGCATCGGCGATACGCGCGATGCGGGCCAGGCTGTTGGTGCCCAGCACCGGCAAGATCCCCGCCGGGTGATGGAGCAGCCACGCGATGGCCACCGCGCTCCAGTCGGTGCCGGCGGCAAGTCCCAGAGCATCGAGTTTCGCGCGTAGCGCGCCGGCTTGGGCCAAAGCCCCGCCGGCCAGCGGGCTCCATGCCATCGGCGCGATCTTGTGCTGGTGCAGATGGGCAAGATCGCCATTCACCAGCGCCGCATGCGCCGTCAGGCTCAGCTCGATCTGGTTGGTCACCAGACGCGCGGTCATGCGCGATTGCAGCAGATCCATATCCCAGGGCCGAAAATTCGAAACACCCACCGCGCGCACCTTGCCCGATGCCACCAGCCCGTCGAGCGCGGCACCCGTTTCATCGGGGTCGATCAGCGGGTCGGGCCGATGGATGAGCAAGAGATCAATCCGGTCGGTTGCCATCTCGCGCAGGCTTGCCTCGACCGAGGCGGTGATATGGGCCGCCGATGTGTCGTAATACTTGACCCGTGCGCCCGCATGCCGGCCGACAGGGGCCACGATATCGCATTTGGTCACGATCTCGATCCGCTCGCGCAGCCCGGGCGCCTGTCGCAGGGCGGCACCCAGCAGCGCCTCGGCGGTGTAGCCGCCGTAAATGTCGGCCTGATCCATGGTCGTGATGCCTTGGGCAAGGCAGGTCTCCACCTTGGCCTGAACATGGGCGGGGCTGGTGTCAGGATCATCGCCCAGCCGCCACATGCCATAGACAAGGCGTGAGAGCGACAGATCGGGGGTCAGTAGAGCGCGTTCCATCAGCGGCGTGGTCCATTTCCAAGAGGTGTTGCAGGGGTGTCCGCCGGCACGCGGCCATAGGCATGGGGCAACGAGACCGTTTTCAGATGCGGCATGACCTTGGCGCCGAAAATCTCGGCCTCGTCATGATGGGGATATCCCGAAAAGATAAAGGCGCGGATGCCCATTTTCCGATACTCGTCCAATTCACTGAGCACCTGATCGACCGATCCGACCAGTGCTGCGCCACAGCCAGACCGCGCGCGCCCGATCCCTGTCCAGAGATGGGGTTCCACATAGCCGAATTTGTCGGCCAACTCACGCGCGCGCGCCTGATGGGCCACGCCAAGGCTGATGCTGTCATGCGCGCGGTCGCGGATCAACTTGCCATATTCATCGTTGAGCTTGCTGGCGATATGTTCGGCATAATCGCGCGCCTCGGCCTCGGTGTCGCGCACGATCATGTGCACGCGCAACCCGTAATCGAGCGTGCGGCCGTGGGCTTCGGCGCGGGCATGAACATCGCGCATCCGCGCCGCCAGAACCTCGCGCGGTTCGGGCCACATCAGATAAACGTCGCATTGCGCGCCGCACAATTCCAGCGCATCGGGCGAATACCCGCCAAAATACAACAGCGGCCCGCCATTTTGCTGATAGGGGCGCGCGGGGTCGGCGGTCAGGCGGCTGATCTTGTAGATATCGCCGTCATATTCGATCTCGTCGCGCGTCCAGGCCTGACGCAGGATCTCCACCACCTCATGGCTGCGCTTGTAGCGAAAGGCGCTGTCGGCCACTTCACCGGGGAAATCGCTGGAAATGACATTCAGCGTCAGCCGCCCCTTGAGCATGTGATCGAGCGTGGCCACCGTGCGCGCCAGCATCACAGGCTGCATCTCGCCACAGCGGATGGCGGCCAGAAAATTGATCCGCTCGGTGATCGGCGCACAGCCCGCCACAAAGGACAGCGTGTCCTGCCCCACCTGATAGCTCGACGGGCACAAGATATTGCGAAACCCGTTGCGTTCGGCGGTCTTGACGATGCTGGAGCAGTGGTCCCAGCTGGAGCGCAAACGCCCCTCTGGCACGCCCAGAAATGCGTAGTCATCCGAACAGAGCGCTGCGAACCAGCTGACCTCTGCCCCGTCCAGATCGGCCGACGTGACCGGAACCACGCTCATCGAATTCCCCGCAATCCATATTTTTTCATTGCGTAACATTGCGAATTTTGTAAATCAATAGTGTATCAATTATACGTGCCAGCGGCAAAACAGGGGTTGGGGGCGTGACGACGCGGGGCGCTTTACCGCTGCACATGCAGATCACGGAACTGATCATCCGCGATATCGCGGCGGGGCGCCTTGTAAATGGCGAGCGGCTCGCCCCCGAGCGCGAGATGGCCGACAGCTTTGGCATCGCGGTGGGCACCTTGCGCAAGGCGCTGGCCACGCTGCAGGAAAAGGGTCTGTTGGAACGGGTGCAGGGGTCGGGCAACTATATCCGTGCCAAGGCTGATACCGGATCGATCTACGCCTTTTTGCGGCTGGAACTGGCCGAAGGGGGGGGCCTTCCGAAAGCGCGGGTGCTGTCGGTGGACCGCCTGCCAAAACACCCCGACTTGCCGCCTTTCGGGCCGCATACGGATGGCCACCGGATCCGCCGCTTGCGGTATCTGTCCGGCACGGTCGCCGCGGTCGAGGAAATCTGGCTCGACGCCAGCCATGCCGAACGGCTGTCGGCAGAGGAGCTTTCGGAATCGCTTTATTACTTTTACGCAAGCCAGCTGAATTTGCGCATCGCGCGCGCCGAGGACCGCGTGGGGCAAGGGCCCCTGCCCGACTGGGCGCCCGCCGAATTCCCGCATGCGCCCGGCACGATGCTTCCGATGATCACCCGTGTCAGCCACGGCCACGAAGATGCGCCCGTCGAAGCCTCCTGGACATGGTATGACCCCGGCCGGGTGCGCTATACCGTCAGACTGAAATAAGGACATGATCTTGGAAACGATACGATACGGCATCATCGGCTGCGGAATGATGGGGCAGGAACATCTGCGCAACCTTGCGCTGATCGAGGGCGCCGAGGTGACCGCGATCTTCGAACCCGATGCCGGCATGCGCGCGCGCGCCGCAGAGCTTGCGCCCAAGGCAGCCTTCATGCCCTCGGTCGAGGCGCTTTTGGCGCTTGCCGATCTGGACGCCTTGCTCATCGCCAGCCCCAATTACCTGCATGTGCCGCAGATCCTCCAGATCGCGGCGACACGCCCCTTGCCGCTTTTAGTGGAAAAGCCGGTGTTTACCGACGCGGCCGATTTCGGCGTGCTCGGCGCGCTCGATTACCCGGCGCCGATCTGGGTGGCGATGGAATATCGCTACATGCCCCCCGTGGCCGCCCTGATCGAACAGGCGCAAACCGTCACCGGCGGCATCAAGGTGCTGACCATCCGCGAACACCGCTTTCCCTTTCTGGAAAAGGTCGGCGACTGGAATCGCTTCAACGCCAAGACCGGCGGCACGCTGGTCGAGAAATGCTGCCATTTCTTCGACCTGATGCGGGTGATCTTGCAAGACAATCCGGTGCGGATCATGGCCTCGGGCGGGCAGGACGTGAACCACCGCGATGAAACCTATGACGGCCAGCCTTCGGATATCTGGGACAATGCCTATGTGATCGTCGATTTCGCCCGCGGCGCGCGCGCGATGCTGGAATTGTGCATGTTCGCCGAAGGCGCGCGCTATCAGGAAGAAATCACCGCCACAGGCCCCGAGGCCCGCATCGAATGTCTGGTGCCCGGTCCCGGCCGCTTCTGGCCCGCGCATCTGGGGCAAGCCCCCGTGCCGCAGCTGATCGTCAGCCCCCGCAACCCCAAGGGCCCGCGCCTGATCGAAGTGCCCGTTGATCCCACCTTGCTCGAGGCGGGCGATCACAACGGATCAACATTTTACCAACATGACCGCTTTGCCAAGGTCGTGCGCGGGCGCGGCCGGGTCGAGGTGGGATTGCAAGATGGGCTTTGGGCGGTCCAGATGGGGCTGGCCGCACAACAGTCGGCCCGGACCGGGCAAGCCGTCACGCTGGATGGTGCGGGGCGCATCACCGCGCCAGTCTGACCCGATCGGGGTCACACACCCGCAGCCCTTGCCCGGATCGGGCAAGCAGATGGCCTGACGCTGCGCAACTGTCAGCGCGGCAGCGCCTCAACCCAAGCTGTCGCGCAGGGTTTTGCGGATCCGAAAAACCAGCGAGCCAAGCCAGCGCAGGCTGAAGATGTAACCGGCCACGGAACTGTGCGGGTAAAGCTTTGCGACCTCAAGACCCTGAGCTTTTGGGAAAATCAGCGGCGCGGGTGGCGTTCTTGTCTTTCGAAACACGATCTGGGTTCGCTTGGGCTGAAACCGCGGGTCGGGCTCCAGACCGGCCTGCGCTGCCGCCCAGATCAGTGTCTGTGGTGTGAACTGATAGAGATGGGCAAAATGAAACCGCCGAAAGGTTTCGCGATCATTCGGCGACATGTCGGGGACCGTGACGTAAAGCACGCCATCCTCCTTGAGCGCATCGGCGAGCCACCGCAGCGCCAGAACCGGGCGGCGCAGATGTTCGATCACCTCGACCGTTGTGATCACATCGAACTTGCCCGGCAGAGCGGTCTTTTCCCAGACATCGTTGATCACATCGACACCGAATTCCGAGGCCGCAAAACGGGCAAATTCCTTGCCCGGTTCAACCCCGATCACCGTGTGGCCCGCCTGTTTGGCGTGGTGCAAAAACACCCCCGCGCCAGAGCCGAAATCCAGAATGCGCGCAGGCTTCGACAAAACCGGCGCCAAAAGCGCCAGACGGTTCGCCGCCTGCCGGTGCGAGCGGTTGAGATGCCGCCGCGATGGTTTGGTCGACGTCATTCCGTAATCCAGACGATACAGGTTCTTGTAGTAATCGACGATCTCCTGCTCGGTGGGCATGGGGTTTGTGCGCATCAATCCGCACTGTGCACAGGCCACCGTCTCAAGCTTCTTGAGCCGGCGATCATGAGTGCAGACGGTCACATGGTCCGCCGCACCACACAGGTCGCAGGCCACAGGCGACCCGCTATAGGGATAGCGCGTGAAGGGCACGATAAATGGAACCACATCGAACATGGCACTCGCCTTTCCCCAAGGCCCCCACAAATGCCATCCCCTTGCTGCAAGGGGCATCGGTTCGGGCCTGATATCTTGTCATCACGCAGCGCCACCGCTGTGCATCATGGGCCTTTCAGTCACGGCACGCGTGTCGCAGCATCGGGTTTGACCAATTTCGCGCGCAGATCAAGCCCTTTGCGCCCCCCGCCCCATCCGGTCGCACGGTAATCGCCAAAGGCGGTTTTCGGGTTGCAGCCAAACCGGACGGTTGGGTGGCACAGGTGGTGCCGCCGGACCAATATACGCCGACATGCCGCACAGCCATTGCATGCGTGCATCAACGCGGCAAAACCAGATCGACCCTGAGGCCGCCCAGATCGGCGCTGTCGCTCAAGATCAGACTGCCACCATGGCGCTGCGCGATATCGCGCGCGATGGCCAGCCCCAAACCGACACCCGTGCCCTTGTCCTGATTGCGGGCCGCGTCGAGCCTTGCGAAAGGTTTGACCGCCTCGGCCCGGCGATGGGCGGGAATACCGGGGCCGTCATCTTCGATGGTGAAGCGGATCGTGCCATCGGGCAAGGCCAGCGTCAGGCGCACGGTTCGGCCATAGCGCTGCGCATTGGAAATCAGGTTCGACAGGCACCGGCGCACCGCCTGCGGGCGCAGCATCACCTTGCCTGCCCGATCTGGCGCGATCAAGGCAACCTGCCCGCCTGCCCTTGCGACATCGGCCACAAGGTCTTGTGCCAGGTGCAGCGGATCGGTGGGCACCGGATCATCCAGCGCCTCGCCACGGGCGAAATCGAGGAAAGTCGCCAGCAGCGCTTCCATTTCGGCCACATCGCGCTTGAGTGCGGCGACCTCGGGGGCATCCTCCAGCATCGACAGGCCCAGCTTCATCCGGGTCAAGGGCGTCCGCAGATCGTGGCTGACGCCCGACAGCATCAAGGTGCGCTGTTCGATCATGCCCTCGATGCGCGCACGCATGTCGAGAAAGGCCAGACCCGCGCTGCGCACCTCGGTGGCGCCGGACGGGCCGTAATCGGCCATCCGCCCCTTGCCAAAGGCCTCGGCCGCGTCCGCCAGCCGTTTGATTGGCCTCAGCTGGTTGCGCAAGAACAGATAGGCCACCCATGTCATGAACAGCCCGAAAAAGATCATCAGCACCAAAAGCTGATGCGGGTTCGAGGCAGACATGCGTCTGCGTGGCATAGACAGGGCGACCGGGCCTTTGGCGGTGTCAAGTACCACCATCGGACGGCGCTCATCGGTCACCAGATCGACCGCCACCAGACCGTCGAGCTTGTGGCGCAAGACCCGTGTCGCGGCGATCCCGGTCAGATCATAGAACACACGGCGGTCTTGCGTCAGATCGCCGGGGGCAGGCACGATTTCGATCTGGAGCGCATCGGCCAAGGCCTCAGCCCGCCCATCCCCCCCCGCGACGGCATCGGCGACAAGGGCCAAGTCCAAGGCAAGCGCCTCCGACATCTGGCCTGCGACGTCTTGGAAATAGCGTTGCAGGATCTGGCCCGACACGACAATCTGCAAGGTGACGATCGGCACAAACAAGATCAGCGCGGCCCGGCCATAAAGCCCCCGCGGCATCAAGCGTTTGAGCCAAGCGAACATCATGGGCACAGTTAACCGGGCAAGCGGACGAATGGAAAGCAAAAGCGATGCGATCTGGCTGGAACCGAGGCTGAGACGGCTCACCGCGCCCAACCCTTCTCCCATGACCTGGCGCGGCACCAACAGCTATCTGCTGGGGCGTGGCAGGGTGGCGGTGATCGATCCCGGCCCGGACAACCCCGCGCATCTGCACGCGCTCTTGGCATCGCTGGAACCCGGCGAGACGATTGAGGCGATCCTGGTCACCCATTCGCATCGCGACCATTCCCCCCTGGCCGGCCCGCTGTCTGCCGCAACCGGCGCGCCGGTGCTGGCGGCCGGCCCATCAGATTGGGGACGCAGCGCGCTGATGGCCCGGCTGGCCGCCGACGGCGGCCTTGGCGGCGGCGAGGGGGTGGATGCGGGATTTGCCCCCGACCGCCAGATCGCCGACGGGGATCGCATCGACGGCGGCTGGGGCCGGATCGAGGTTCTGGAAACCCCGGGTCACATGGCCAATCACCTGAGCTTTGCGTGGGAGGGGGCGCTGTTTTCCGGCGATCTGGTGATGGGGTGGTCCAGTTCGCTCGTCTCACCACCCGATGGGGATATGGGCGCCTTCATGGCCTCGTGCCTGCGGCTGGCACAGCGCGACGACCGGGTCTTTCATCCCGGTCATGGTGACCCGGTGACAACACCAAAGGGCCGGCTGGATGAGCTGATCAACCATCGCAAGATGCGCGAGGCCCAGATCATCGCTGCCTTGTCACAAGACGGCCCGGCCAACGCCGCCGAACTGGCCGGGCGCATCTACACCGAGCTGACCCCCACACTCCTGCCTGCTGCGGCGCGCAATGTTCTGGCCCATCTGATTGATCTTGAAAGACGAAACCTGGCGGTCGTCCAAGGCCCCTTGACGGCCACCGCGCGCTTTGGCCTATCTTGACCCCACAGCCGCTTTTTTCCCCCCGCCCCTCTGGACGCCCGGAATCGAGCTTGCTATACGCACCCTCAGTTCCGGCGTAGCTCAGCGGTAGAGCAGTTGACTGTTAATCAATTGGTCGTAGGTTCGATCCCTACCGCCGGAGCCAAAAATCCTAAGAAAAACAAGTGGTTAAGACAGGGTAGCGAAAGCTGCCTATGTCCGCTTTTTGGCCTTGTCACCTGATTTGTCACCGATGTCGCTGGGCATGTCACTTTCCTCAAATTTCACTCCGCACTCGGTGCATATGAAGCGGGGCGGCCAGCATGTCGCCAGCCGCCCCCACGGTGTCACCCTCGCCCTGAGCAAAGGCCACCGATGCCGGGGTTTTCTGGAGTGCGGCACTCACCGGCTAATCCGCAACCGTCATGCGCTGGCTGTCTGACCTGCCGACGCCCCCGACGGTGAGGGCTTAGACAGGCTTGGAACCCAGAACCAATGCCTTGATCGCTTCGGGATTGGTCAGCGCGCCGCCAACCCGTTTTGCAGTGTAGAATTTGACGTTGCCCGGCGTCGTGTAGGGGTCGCGGATCACCTGCATCCCCATGCGGTCAACAATGGTGTATGCCTCGCCAAAGTTGCCGAACAACATCCCGACCGTGTTGGCTGCGGGCGCGTCCATGTCCTCTGCGATGATCACCGGATGGGCGCGCCTTTGCGATCGGGATGCACTTTGATAATGCTGCCGGTCATGAGGT
>ERZ888423.1876-NODE-1876-length-16989-cov-8.710996_pt1 | contig 16989 bp, 18 predicted proteins | sample MGYA00520523_ERZ888423 | MGnify/ENA primary metagenome ERZ888423 (study PRJEB32303, sample SAMEA104408611) | aquatic metagenome | biome: Brackish water; feature: Pelagic; material: water | place: Baltic Sea | collected 2014-06-08T10:24:00 | depth 30,27 m ...
GTCAATTCAAGTAGCTCGTCTACCCGGTCATTGATTTTCTTCTTCGGCCATTTAAGTAGCTTGGGAACAGTTGCAATGTTCTCGGCAATAGTGCGGTGAGGGAAAAGGCCGACTTGCTGAATCACGTAGCCCATGCGGCGGCGCAATTCATTTGGGTCACCCTTTGTTACATCTTCGCCTTCATAGATGATCCGCCCCGAAGTGGGTTCAATCATTCTGTTAATCAGACGAAGTGTTGTGCTCTTGCCGCAGCCTGACGGCCCAACCAATACAAGGATCTCTCCCGCCGCGACTTCAAGACTGAGCCTGTCCACGGCCGGTTTATCAACTCCCGAGTACTTTTTTGTCACGCTTTCAAGTGCAATTGTGGGGGTTGTCATCTCGATCTCCTTATTGTCAAAGTTCATGAGCGCACTCCGCTTGGATTGGTAAAGCGTCCAACTGTGCGAAGGATAAAGTCAACTACCAGTGCAAGAGCCAAAGACAGGATTACTCCGGTCCAGATCGCTTCAAGCGAGTTTGGCAGCGGGAGTCGGGCCAGGCCGCTTTTAATAAAGTCACCGAGGCCGCCGCCCGCAACCAAGGTTGCAATAGCGGAAATACCAACGGTGAGAAGAGCACTCACTCGAATGCCGGCGAGCATGATCGGCCATGCCAATGGCAACTGGACCTTGCGCAGGATTTGACCTGAGGTGAGACCCATGCCCTTAGCCGACTCAAGGATGCTGGAGTCGACTGAATCCAGTCCCGCAACCGTATTTCGCATGATGGGTAAGAGCGCATAGAGGAAAAGAGCAATGAAGCTTGGGGCGAATCCAAGACCCACAATTGGAATAAAAATTGTGAAGAGCGCCAGACTGGGAATGGTCAAAAACACGCTCGCGATTGAGAGCGTGAGTTCTTTTGCAAACGGATTGTTTCTGGTTGCAACTCCTAAGACTATCGCGACGATGCTAGCCGAGATTGTTACCAGGACGACGTAGGTCAATGTTTGCGTGAGCGTCTCAATGACCAGATCTCCGCGCGTTGAGAGGTATTCAAACCAACTCGAAATGCCGTCCATGCAGATCCTCTTCTATAAAATGTGGGGGTGCAATGTAAAAAGGCATGGAGGCAGGGTTTCTGCCTCCATGCCTTTTAATCAACTAGCCTGCGATGATTCCTTCTGTTACCAAGAAGTCGGTAGCAACTGCTGAGGGCTCTTCACCATCAGCTGAAACTCGCTTATTGAGTTCAGCCATCTTGTTGTTGTCCAATGGCTGCAAAATGGCAGCAACAATGGCTTCGAACTGATCTGGCGCTTGGTCATAAGTCTCGGCACGCATGGCTGCTGAGACGTTGTAGAGGATATTTATGCCTGGATCTTCAACTAGCGTTAGGCCTAGTGCCGGAATCCGACCGTCAGTGGTGTAAACCTCACCAAATGTGCAGTTATTGTCTCCGGTTTCGGTGTAAATAACGCCGGTGTCCAGAATATTGGCCTGCGCATCGGGCAATTCGATTCCCGTTGCCGTTTCAGTCAAGATCAGGCCATCCGGGCGATCTGGGAATTCGCTCTCCATACATACAATCGCATCGGAGTTATCGCGCACGTACTCCATGAACGTCTGAGTCGTGAACGGCCCGCCATTAGCTTCGGTAGCTGCTGGGCTTGACACAAAACCGTAGGTGTTGTTAAACGGTGAACGACCAATCCAGACAATTCCGTTCTTCTCAAAATCCATTTCCTTGACATTCGCTGTGAGTTCCTCCGAATCGAAACTGGGATCCTCTTGCTCAAGGTGAACCGCATAACCGGTTCCGTTGTACTCTGGGTAAACATCAATTTCACCGGACGTCAAAGCGGCACGGGCAATGCTTGTACCACCGAGGTTGACCTGATTAGTAACTTCGGCGCCAGCGGCACCGAATGCTTGGACTAAAATCTCACCGAGCAGTAGTTGCTCATCAAAATCCTTGGATCCCACCGTTACGGGAATGCCGCTGAGGCTATTCGCCCCTGCAACAGTGTCGCCCTGCTCGCTTCCACTCGAGTCTGAATCGCTCGAGCACGCTGTTAGCGCCAGCGCCGAGGCGGCCATAACGACCACCAGCTTCTTAGTTAACGACTTCATATTTCGTACTCCACTCATCATAGGTAGACGGCGATCTGATCAATTCAGACCCAGACTTTCTATTTGCCAACCTATCGGCGATTACGGTGGTGTGACACGTTCGCGACATAGTTGGGACGCGATTAGCGTGTAAACATGCGTAGATTGTTATGAATGAGCGCATAAAACGAGTACTAATTCATGTTTTAACGGATTTGCCGCACCAAAGCTTGCTCGCGCGAATCCAACTCCCGTAAGAGCGGCCGGGCGATTGAGTCGGGTAAGCCATCGCTGTCCCGCAGGCGAATGAGTTCCTCCTGCTCGGCGTGCACCATAGAAACCGCAAGATTGAGCATTTGGGACATCTCGAGTTCGGCGGTCACTGGCGGCACAGATTCTTGGGCCGATTCTTGGGCCGATGAACTTCTCAGTAGTTGCTTCTCCCTGTCGCGACGCAATGTTTCAGCGTCCTCAGGGCTCAGTGGTGTCCCAGCTTGGGTAAATTCCTCAAGTGCAGTGTCCAGACGGATTAAGGCGGCTTTCGCAAGCATCCCCTGCACCCGCGCGATCTCTGCGGTGTCATCGTCGACCGGAATTTTGAGCATCCGGGCCATCGGACCAAGCGTCTCAGCCAAAATCAGAGTGATCACGATCACGAGAAAACTCACCGCGAGGATAAGGTCCCGGTTCGGAAATGGGTCACCAACGAGCGTTACTAACGGGATTGAAAAAGCGGCCAAACCTGAAATGGGTCCTCGGGCGCCAGCCCACGCCATGATCGCAGCCTCGCGGCCAAATGTTGCATGTCGAGCCACCGGTGACTTGGTAAGACGAGTCACACCAACCATTGCGAACACAAAGACTGCTCGGGTGATGATCAGCGTTGCGACAACCGCCGCGGTGAGAATTAAGGCCGAGTGTATTTCCGAGGTCTTGAGCCGGCCGAGCACTTCAGGGATTTGCAAACCGATCAAGAAAAAGGCCAGCGCCTGAAGGATGAAGGTCAGGTGCCGCCACACCACGGCGCTTTGCACGCGGCCCGCAGCCCCGGGTTCAGAGTTCTGCCGGTGTGCGACAAAAAGTCCGGCCACCACTATTGCCAAGATGCCTGATCCCTGAGCCGCTTCTGCAGCTATATACACGAGAAAGGGTGCAACAATAATTAGCGAGTTCGCGGGGACCAGATCATGGCTGTGCCGCAGGAGTCGTCCCATAATCCACCCGCTGAACAGCCCTACACCAACGCCCACGAAGACGGCCAGTGAAAAATCAATGGCAACTTCGCCCACAGTAATTGATCCAGCAATTGCAGCAACAATTGCCACTTTCAGCGCAGTCAGGCCAGTTCCATCGTTAACCAAACTTTCACCCTCGAGAATTGACACGAGTCGTCGGGGCAGTGATGCTCTTTTAGCAATGGTTCCTACAGAAACAGCATCTGTGGGTGCCAGCACTGCCCCCAGCGCCATGGCAACCGCAATGGGCAGCGCGGCTACCCAGTAACCAACGAATCCCACCGCAAAAGTTGAGAAAATAACAAGGCCAATTGCAAGAACAAACACGGGTCGAGCAACTTTACGCAAGTCCAGATATGAAGACCCAAGTGCTTCACCAAATACAAGTGGCGCCAACACGGCAACCAAAATGATTTCTGGGTCGGGAACTTCATTGGGACCAAATGGCGCAATCCCTAACAGGAAACCTGCTCCAATTAACGGCAATGACATCGACCAACCCCGCTGACGCAGAAAAGCCGCGATTACAACAGCTACTACCCCCGAGATTGCGAGGGTAGTAAACGCGCTGGACACAGGCTGACCCTAATGTCCGACCCTTTTTACTGCTTCACAAGAACTGAATATCCAAAGGCGCGTGCATGGTGGGTTCACACAGGGAACTGCGCTGCCATGGGCGGGTCCCAGGGGGATCAGTCCACACCGGCCAGAGACACCACCAAGCGCGGGAAGCGTGCTCTGCGGTTGGCTGTGTGTGCCGCGGTCATGTGGCTCATGGACGGTAGCTGGGCCGGGCCCTGGGCCGGGCCCTGGGCCTGACCCTGGGCCGGACCCTTGGGAGGAAGCCTCTCTGATGTCCAAGACAATGACGACGCCACATTTCTGCCCTCCGCTGCGAAATCCACGGTAGTCAGTAAGGGACAAACCTTTTTGCAGCCAATTCTGCAATCTCACCACGCTCAGATAATTTCCCCGTTGGACTGGGGGGCGCCTTCGATGAAAATATTGGCAACGCGGGCTTCCAAATCAAATAGCGCAACTACTGGAACCACACTTTCCAGCGGCTCTTGTGCATCTTCAAAACTCTGATTCACCAGCGGCTGATCAACCGTCAAGGCGACCGGGTCTTCGGCCGCGGACTGCATATACGCCTGCCAGGCATAGTTGTGCAGTAAATACGCTTCCTGTGCCGCTTTAATTTTGGTGTGCCATGGCAATATGTTGACCGCGGCGATTTCTCGACCGGCAGCACCGATTGAATCCGCGCCATCAACTGCGATCCTGGCAAGTTCGGCAGTTGCAGCCTCCGACTGTGCATCAGCTGTCGTGCCCTCAAGATCGTCCACGTCAAGCTGATCAAATACTTCAGCGATGCGCCCCTGCACCGTGCCCATGCTCGCCTCAGACGCCTCGATTGCACTCACCAATCGATCCATTTCAATATTGCGGGCCAACCAGTCAGTACCCACCGCCCCACCAATGCCTAATGTGAGCAGGAAGGCGACCGCGCCAGCTACCAGTGGGATCCAAGAGTTGCGTTTCACAACTGCATTCTCACCTATTCCCTGGCGTGGTCCCACATCCGAGGGGGATCCGCTAGGTTTAATGCGTGAGTTTTACCCCAAATGCCACCCAATCTTGGCGCATTGGGTACCAAGCAGCCCTTAAAAGAGTGCGATCCCAACTCACTCATGCTCCAGAAAATGCCCCGATTCGATTAGCGAAGAAAACCAGCAATCTTTTCCGAGACCGGGCGGCTAACCAGGCAGCTGGTTTAGATGTGAGTTCATTTGGCTCAGTTTTCGAAGTAGATCCGGTCAATCGCACCGCCGAAGTGGGCGGCATGACCACCTACGAAGACCTCGTCGCCGCCACCCTCCCCTACGGCCTGATGCCGCTCTGTGTTCCGCAACTGCGCACGATCACACTGGGTGGGGCGGTGACCGGACTCGGAATTGAAAGCGCAAGTTTTCGAAACGGAACCCCACATGAGTCCGTCCTGGAAATGGATATTTTAACGGGAACCGGCGAGGTCATCACGGTGAGTGGTCAGGAGAATGACCCACATCGGGACCTGTTCTTCACATTTCCCAATTCCTACGGGTCACTCGGCTATGCACTCAGGCTCAAAATAGAACTTGAGCCCACTAAGCCATTCGTGCGCATCTCACATCTACGATTTGATTCGGCCGCAGCACTCACTGTCGCCATGAAGGATCTATCGGCCTCTGCGATGTTTAACGAATCCCCGGTTCATTTTCTTGACGGCACGGTTTTTTCACCTACGGAGCAGTACCTCACGGTCGGCACCATGGTTGCTGCTGTGCCCGTCGGGCGAAGTACTAGCGACTACACCGGCATGTCGATTTATTACCGATCCATCCAGAGCCTCACTGAGGACTACCTCACCATTCACGACTACCTATGGCGTTGGGACACCGACTGGTTTTGGTGCTCGCGTGCTTTCGGAGCCCAAATTCCAGTCGTGCGATCCCTGTGGCCAAAATCGCGACTGCGCAGTGACGTCTACTGGAAAATAATTGCCGTCAACCGTAAACTCAAGTTCGCCGAAAAGCTTGACATGCTCAAACGCAAGCCTCCCCGTGAACCCATTGTGCAAGATATTGAAATCCCAGTTGATCGGCTGCCCGAGTTTCTCGACTTCTTCCACGCCCAAATCGGAATTGAACCCATTTGGCTGTGCCCACTGCAGCAACGCGATCCCGGGGTGCGTTGGCCACTCTATGAATTCGACCCCGATCGGCTCTACGTGAATGTCGGTTTTTGGTCCACTGTTCCGCTCATAAATGGGGAGCGGCCTGAACAGGGAGTAAAGAATCGGGAAATAGAGCAGGAAGTTACCAAAATGGAGGGGCGTAAGTCCCTATACTCAACGGCGTTCTACAACAAAGACGAGTTTTGGTCGATATATGGCGGGCAGGACTACGAACAAATTAAGAAGAAGTATGACCCCCAGGGGCGCTTCCTCGGTTTATACGAGAAGGTGGTTGAGCAACAGTGAAACTAGCAGACGCATTTGGCATGGTTGTCGGGCCTGAACGCAATGTGAGTTTTCGGGCCTATGACGGTTCAACTTTTGGCCCACAAGATCATGATGCAATTCTGGAAATTACCACCCCGCGTGCCATCGAATACCTGGCATCTTCCCCGAGTCAATTGGGCATTGCCCGCGCCTACGTCAATGGCGATCTTGAGATTGTGGGTGACGCTTACACAACACTCTCGCGCCTTTACCCCATGGATACTCGCCATTTAACACTCAGCGACAAAATCACTCTGTGGAAAAAATTTGCACCGTTTGCCTTGAAACGGCCAAAACCACCCGCCCAAGAGCGGGTGCTGGCTGGTACCCGTCACTCAAAGCGCCGAGATGCAGAAGCCATTCAGCACCACTACGACGTGTCCAATCGTTTTTATCGCTGGGTCCTTGGCCCCTCCATGGCCTACACCTGCGCAGTATTTCCCACAGTGGATGCAAGCCTTGAAGTGGCTCAAGAAGAGAAATTTGACTTGGTTGCTCGAAAATTAAACCTTAAGCCTGGCATGACACTTCTTGACGTTGGTTGCGGCTGGGGGGGCATGGTTATGCACGCGGTCAAGAATTACGGCGTCCAGGCAATCGGTGTCACCCTCTCTGAACAGCAAGCAATCTGGGGGCAGGATGCAATCAAAGAAGCGGGCTTAGACAGCTCAGCCCAGATCCGCTTCAGTGACTACCGCGATGTAACCGAAACCGACTTTGACGCGATTTCCTCAATCGGTCTCACCGAACATATCGGCCGCGCAAACTACCCCTCCTACTTTAGCTTCCTCAATGACAAGCTCAAGCCCGAAGGCCGCATGCTCAACCACACTATTACTCGACCCGACGACAGCGAGCCCACCCATTACCGCAAATCTTTTATCAACCGTTACGTGTTCCCCGATGGGGAACTTTCCGCACCCGGTGTAATCATGAACGCATTTAATGACTCAGGATTTGAAATCCGCCACGAAGAGAACTTGCGTGAGCATTATGCACTCACGCTTAAGCATTGGTGCCAAAACTTGGAGGACCACTGGGATGAAGCGGTCGCTGAGGCAGGACTTGGTACCGCGCGAGTCTGGCGTTTATACATGGCTGCATCCCGGATGGGGTTTGAACTAAACACAATTCAGCTACACCAGATGCTCGGTGTCAAACTTGGACCTCGCGGCAAATCGGGTATGCCGCTTCGCTCTGTTTTTAGCTAATCAGGCACCGACATAAATATGGACGGCTTCGTCTAAGGGAACCTCCGTGTATTCACCGGCACTGCCAATAAATACTCCAGTCTCTGAGCGATAAGCATTAACGCGAGCACCGGGTAATGCGCCGACGCGACGCAGGCGCGACATTACCAATTCATCGAGTTGAATTGTCTCCGCCAACCGACGAATAGTGACCTGTCGGGGCTCACTCCCAACAACCTCAACAATATTTACAACTTTAGAATCTATCTCACTGGGTTTGGTGTAGGTCGGATCAATCTCTTCCAGCCCTGGGATTGGGTTGCCAAATGGTGACACCGTGGGGTGCGAAAGCAACTCGAGTAAGCGGACTTCGACAGCTGTGCTCATAACATGCTCCCAGCGACAAGCCTCGGCATGGACTTCCTCCCAAGGTATTTTTAACACGTCAACCAACATGCACTCAGCGAGCCGATGCTTGCGCATCACTTGCGTGGCATGTTCGCGACCTTCCTGAGTGAGTCTGAGGTGGCGTTCTTTATCAACGTGAACGAGTCCATCGCGTTCCATGCGCGCAACCGTTTGCGAGACAGTTGGACCACTTTGCCCAAGTCGCTCAGCAATTCGAGCACGCATGGGCGGGATACCTTCTTCTTCTAACTCGAAAATGGTCCGCAAATACATTTCAGTGGTGTCAATGAGGTCGTTCACGTTCACCAGCGTACCCGAGCGAGGTCTCCTGCGGGAAAATTCTGCCGCAGCCACGTGAATTCCTTCGGCATTAACAGGCTTTGGAGCTATCAGGCGCCGGAAGGTTAAGGCCTCTAGGCTGCTCCCGTGAGTTCAGTGATGTGGTTTCGGCGGGATCTGCGACTCAAGGACAATCCGGCGTTGCTCGACGCGATTGCATCCGACTCCAACGTCTATGCCCTTTTCGTTCTCGATCCGATTCTGTGGGGGCAGTCCGGCTCAGTTCGCACGAACTACCTGATTGACTCACTCTCGAAGCTCAATACTCAACTAGCAGGGCGACTGGTTATTCGATCGGGCCTGCCCTCAGTGATCGTTGCCAATTTCGCACATGAGGTTTCAGCGGACACCGTTCACATTGCCGCTGACTTCGGACCCTACGGGCAAAAACGCGATCATGCTGTTGACAGTGCCCTCGCAGATATTGGGGTTGACTTAGTTCGTGTCGGGTCGCCCTACGCTGTTGCACCCGGTCGTGTCCGAAAAAGTGATGAGACTCCCTATCGGGTATTTACACCCTTTTATAAGGTATGGACGACTCATGGGTGGCGCGCACCCGCCGATTCGATTCCCAAAAATTTTGTGTTTCAATCCGCCCCCACAGAGCAACTCCCCCAACCCAATTCGATTCCTGGGCTGGTCCTTCCCCCAGCTGGCGAGGAAGCAGCATGGAAGATGTGGAGTGAGTTTAGAAAAAATGCCCTCGCACACTACGCGGAAGATCGCAACCGCCCCGACCTTGCAGGAACCAGTTCACTCTCACATCACTTGAAATACGGTGAGATCCACCCACGCAGTGTGCTGGCTGAACTTGGTGACAGCGATGAAGTATTTCGAAAGGAAATTTGCTGGCGTGAGTTCTACGCCGATGTGCTTTTCAATACGCCCCAGAGCACGCACGTTTCTCTCAACGAAAAGTTTGACGTCAACATGCCTTGGGCCAGCGGCGCTACTGCCGAGGAACACGTGAATGCGTGGAAACAAGGTCAGACAGGATTCCCGTTCGTTGACGCGGGGATGCGACAACTACGCGCCGAGGGCTGGATCCACAACCGGGTCCGCATGGTCGTTGCCAGTTTTCTGATCAAAGACCTGCATATACCTTGGCAGGTGGGCGCGCCGTGGTTCATGAAGTGGCTACGCGATGGTGATATCGCCAGTAATACCCACGGTTGGCAGTGGACCGCCGGATGTGGCACCGATGCATCCCCGTTCTATCGGGTCTTCAACCCAATCACTCAGGGCATCAAGTTCGATCCCCATGGGGAATACATCAGGCGCTATCTTCCTGAACTTGCCCATCTACCCGGCGCTACTGCCCATGAACCATGGGATGCACCCGACGGATACTCACATCGCTATCCACGACCCGTTGTCGACCACAAAGTGGAGCGTGCGGTCGCCCTGGCCGACTACGCCGCTGCCAAAGAGACCTCTGCGAACTCGGGCTCATAGGCTTAGCCCCATGCAAACCTTGGCCGTGCTCTCCATGAAGGGCGGTGTGGGTAAAACCACTGTCGCCCTGGGTTTGGCAAGTGCCGCCTGGCGGCGGGGCGAGCGGGTTCTCGTTATCGATCTTGATCCCCAAGGCAATGCCACCATGGGTCTTGGCGTAACCAATCCTGAGTTCACCATGAATGACGTTTTGGCCGATCCAAGACCTGGAATAGCGGCCGATGCGATCGTCGACTCCGCCTGGGGCAATCGAGTTCAGGTTCTTTGCGCAGATCGTTCACTCGAGCACCGCAACACAATTGAAGGTCCGCTTTCCTCCCAACGTCTCCGAATCGCATTGGGCAATCTCCCCCGGCAATACGACCTTGTGCTTATTGACTGCCCGCCCTCTCTGGGTGAAATGACGCGCAATGCCCTACACAGCGCAACCGATGCGCTAGTCGTTACCGAGCCCGCCTACTTTGCTTTGGCTGGAGCCGAGCAAGCGGTTGAGGCGGTTGACGTTATCCGCTTGGCATCTAACCCCATGCTCAACCCGGCGCAAATCCTGCTCAATCGGGTTCGTCCAACTGTCGCCGAGCACCGTAACCGCACCATGGAGCTACGCGATGCTTTTGGTCCTGTTGTTCTTGACGTTGAAGTGCCGGAACGAAATGCAATCACCCAAGCGGAGGCCGCCGGGATGCCAATTCACGCGTGGGACTCACCGGCAGGGCGCGAGCTTGCCGGGGTCTTTGATCAAGTAATAGCAATCATGTCACCGAGGAAAAGGTTGTGGGGCTAGTCATGGCTAAAACGGAATTCGATGTAACTCCAAGACCGTCTTTGCGCAAGGCTGGAGATACAAGTGTTCACCCTGTATCAGAGACGGGGTCTTCCGAACCTAAGCAAATGGGTCAAGACGCAACCGGTTTCGGCAATGTGAGCGACTCGGTCAAACGTCCACGTCGTGAAAAATTAGTCGAAGTCTCAATCGCTATTCCCAAATCACTTCGCAAGAAACTAAAATCTGATGCAAAGGCTAAAGGTATCTCGATCAACGAACTCATCGCTTTGCGCTTAAACGAGTAGCGAGCGGCGCCGGCGGGCCGGCTAGCTACGGACTCAATCGTTCAAGGTTCCAGCTCGCATCTTCCTGCAATACATATACGAGCCGATCATGAAGGCGAGATTCACGGCCTTGCCAAAACTCAATGCGATGTGGGAGCACTTGCCATCCTCCCCAGAAATCTGGCACCGGGATTAGCTCAAGGTCTGCGAAACGCTGTTCGTAATACGCGAACCTCGAATCAAGGGCTTGTCTGCTTTCCAAAATTGCCGATTGCTTACTCGACCAGGCTCCAATCTGAGACTCACGCGGACGGGAATGGAAATATTCCTCCACCATAGTTCTAGAAACCAGTTGCGCTTTACCCGCAATAATCACCTGTCGGTGTAGTTCGTACCAGGGAAACAGCAATGTCACATTCGGATTGGCCACAAGATCTGAACTCTTAGCTGACCCCAAGTTCGTGTAGAAACTGAACCCCGAATCCGAAAAATCCTTGAGAAGGACCGTTCGAGAGGCCGGACGCGCATTTCCCTGTGGATCTAGCCCTACGGTGCTCACTACCATTGCATTTGGCTCCAGAATCGCGGAATTCCGCGTGTACTCGAACCAGCGTCCAAATTGCTCAACGGGGTCGGCCGCCATCATCTCCTGGGTTAAAACCCCAAGGTCATAGGAAATCCGAAGCCCACTCACAGGAACCTGAGGATTCTTTACCATGACCTGATCTCACCACGTATGCGCCGATCCCACCAATTCGGCAGCTCAGATTTTCGATATGTCCCCAAATCACTGTCACATTCCTGCCCACAAGGAAACATTCGGCACCCCCGATCCAATCCACTGGGACCGGCTCCACTGGCGCACAATAAACTAGAGCCACACCCCATCTAGGCCCGACCTGAACCCGACCTGAACCCGACCTGGGCTCGGCCTGTCTCGAGCAGGTCAATAAATCACGCCCCAGGTGAACCGCCATAAACCAAGGAGCAAACGTGAGCAACATTGTGATCCCGGCCGAACTTCTCCCAGTTGACGGACGATTCGGCAGCGGTCCTTCTAAGGTGCGTAAGGAGCAAACCGACGCGCTAGCCGGTGTCTGGCAGTCCTATCTAGGGACCTCCCACCGTCAAGCACCTGTGCGCGCACAAGTGCAGCGATTACGCGAGGGACTGGCAAGCCTGTTTGATCTCCCCGAAGGCTACGAAGTGATTTTGGGCAATGGCGGCTCAACCGCATTTTGGGATATTGCTTCATTTGGATTGATTCGTGATCGCGCCCAATTCCTTTCTTTTGGTGAATTCGGCGCCAAGTTCGCATCCGGTGCGCAGAAAGCACCGCAACTGGGTGAGCCTGATATTCGTAAATCTGATCCGGGGAGTGCTCCGGTGTTTGAAGCGCTCGCGGGTATTGACGCCTACTGCACGCCCCACAACGAAACCTCAACCGGAGTCGCAGTGACTCCGCAGCGTGTTGCCGGAGCCGACCCAGAATCACTTATGCTTATCGATGCAACATCAGGTGCGGGTGGCTTACATGTCGATCTCACCGAGTGTGACACCTACTACTTCGCACCACAAAAAAGTTTCGGATCTGACGGTGGTTTATGGTTCGCGCTGATGTCTCCGGCAGCAATTGCTCGGGCCACGCAGATCAAGCAGTCAGGTCGATGGATTCCCGACTCCCTAGATCTGATTACCGCGATTGACAACTCACGACTACAACAGACATACAACACTCCCGCACTTGCCACGATTTACATGATGGCTGAGCAAGTAGATTGGTTTAATTCCAATGGTGGACTGGCATGGACCACTGCACGCACTACGGAATCCTCTGAGATCATCTACTCTTGGGCTGAATCCAATGACCTGCTCAGCCCGTTTGTGGTGGACCCCGTACTGCGTTCGGGAGTTGTTACAACAATTGACGTTGATGACTCAATCGATGCGACCGCAATAACGAAGGCACTGCGCGCACATGGAATTGTTGACACGGAGCCCTACCGCAAACTTGGGCGCAACCAACTGCGCATCGCAGTTTTTCCCGCCGTTGACCCGCAAGATGTCCGAGCCCTGATCGCCTCGATTGATTTTGTCATTGCGCAACTCGTATGAGCAAGCTGGTCGCGGTTAAGCCAAAGCGTGACAGTCCAACTTGGGCCTCCTACCTCCTCATTACTTCTTACTCATGGTTCATCTACGGTTTGAGCGCAACCCAAGCGTTGATACGGGATGAGCAGGGAACCTCCCGCACCATTTCGAGCTTGCATGCAGTCGCGTTCTCCATCGGAGGAATTTTTGCAGGACTCATCGCGGCACGTTTGATTCTGACTTTAGGCCGTGGCAAATTTCTCACCATTGCGGTATTCGGTTCAGCAACTGGAATCTTGATCTACACTGTCCCGGGCGGAACTGCGGTCACTCTCATTGGCGCATTTTTCGCCTCATTATTTGGCTCCGCTATTATTATTGGGGGAAGTGCGTTTCTCTTTGACTACCAGCAAAAAGCCGGCCCTGCAGCTATCACTGAGGCAAACGCGCTTGCAGCTTTAGGCGGCATTTTGGCGCCTCTCGCCATCGGATTCGGTGCGGTATTTTTCCTCGGCTGGCGGTTTGGTTTGTGGGTGTTACTCATAGGATATGTCGTGAGCCTGCTGCTCATGCGTAGAAGTCCACATGTTTTCCGGGTTCCCATTGACGAACACATCCGCGAGTCGCGTCGGGCTCCGTTCCCGCGCAGATTTTGGTGGGCACTTGCGACACTTTTTCTATTACTGAGCACTGAATTCACCCTCACCCTATGGAGTGCCGACCTACTGCGCGATCGAGCAGGTTTCGAAGCGGGCGCTGCGGCGGCTTCAGTGGGTGCCCTTACTGGCGGAATCTTTATTGGTCGAGTTTTAGGTGCACGCTTTGCCGAATACTTCCCCGTTGACCGAATCCTGACCCTCGCTGTACTCGTTGCTTTTGGCGGCTGGCTTGTCGTGTGGTTTTCCTCAGCCGCCGCAATGATGCTGTTTGGACTCGTGATCGGCGGTATCGGTATGGCGCTGTTTTGGCCACTGGGGCTCAGCCGCGTTGTCATGGCTTCTGGCGGTCAAAGTGACCGCGCATCAGCACTTTCTGCTGTTGCTGGGGCAACAGCCGGTGGCATCGGCCCATTCTTTCTTGGCGCCCTCGCAGACTTGACCGGGGTTCACACCGCCTTCTTGATACTCCCCGTCATTTTGTTTTCCGGTCTTTTCCTGATCAGAATCAAGCCCGTCACTAGGGCAATTATTCCTGTGATCACGGCAAACAGCGAGACGTAATTGATGCCCTGATCCGGTGCAACTAGTGTGGAATCATTTCCCTCTCCGGGCGCATTACCTTGGGCGGGGTCTTCCGCTGATGACATAGCAGCCACTTCAGGTAGGTTGACCCGAATCAGTCGGTTGTCTCCTTCACTTGCAATCACGACTGCATTTTCACCAGGCAGCCACGCAATTGCTTCACCTTGGATCTGGCCCGGTAGGTCAATTTTTTCGTCCACTACCCCCTCTGGGAGGCCGCGAAAAAACTGCGCGTCAAAATAGTCGCGAAGAACAAATGTGGTCCCGTCGGGCTTTATGGCACCATCGGTGATGAGGCCCGTAGCCGAGCCGATCTTCTTGGCGGTATTAATGCCAGACTTTCTCAGCTTTTTAGGTAACGCGTAGATCGAGCCACTTGCCATTTGCTTGGTCACAATCCACAACTGTTGGGAGTCGGGGTCTGCCAAAATTGTCTCAGCGTTATGCGGACGGTCTTCATAGGTAAACCGATACCGCTGCACTTGCGCACTCGTCTTACCAAGTTTTTTTGGCTCCCGGATTCGATAAATAGAAACATCGCTCCACGAGTCTCGATTGTCACCAATGTCACCGACCCACAGCACGGGTCTCCCTTGGGCATCGACACCGGCGGCCAAACCTTCGAAATCACGAGCTGAGACATCACGCAATGCAAGTTCCCCGACAACGGCACAATTGGAAAGTTGCACGGCGTAAAGCCTGGCTTTGTCGCCAGAGTCGTTGTGAACCCACATAACACCAGAATGCAGTTGTGAAGGCGCCATCCCACTGATTTCGGTCAGGCGAGGGTCGGTCAATTCACAAATTACTTCAGGTGAAGAAGCCGAAATTGTCGAAGTGGGGATCATGAGCACAGACACCGCAATAATTGCCGAACCGAGAATTCTGAAAATCAGAGTGACCCAATCGCTACCACAAAAACACTGCCTACGAGGGCTACCAACACCACGATGGTGACAATGCGGCGAAATCTAGGGGTCATGTCACTACCCTAAAGCAATGAAACACGCTCAGACTGCAGGTGGCTAATCTTCTCCTATGGCTGCATCTGATTCGAACGCGATCCTTCCGGTACGAATCGGTACCGGGCTTGCGATTCTTGCAACTGTGATTGCGGGGGTCATCGGACCAATCTCGCCGAGTGAATTGATAAGCGGTGAAGTGTGGTGGTTCGGTGCCGCGATGGTTGCAAGCGTAAGTGGCGGATTGGGATTATTATTTTTACAACGACGCGCACGCGCACTGCGAATCAGTTCCTAGTCGATACTTGCTGAACCCGCGCGCTCTACCGGAGTGAAGCCTGGGTCAACCGTGCCAGAGTGCGCACCGCAGCCATAACTCAGAGCAACTACACGACCGTCTGCCGGTGAGAGCGCATTGGTACATACCGCAAATGCTTGACCCAGTGCACCAGCCAAAGAGTTGTGAAAACCACAACTACTGCACGTTGCGGGAGCAAGTCGAGCCATCTCGGTCACCGGCCCAAACTCGCTTTCATCCCAACGTTGAGCAGTTTGTTCCCGACCGACAACAGAAAGAACGCGGGCTCGTCCAAGTCCCAATTCCCAACCGGACATGATGCCCCGGTAATCCTCAATGTATTCGAAGTCCTCATCTATTTCGCGTGCAAAAAATTCGGCGAAGCCCGCTGTGAGCCGTTCGTCATTTGTGTTGACCGGAAGCACGTCTCCAGGGCTAAGGTCACCCGGTTGGATTCGCTCGCTCCATGGGACCCACGCTGGGGCGAGCAGCGAATCTGCGGCTGGCAGTAGAACTACGTCGGTGACTGTAACCGTGGACTTGCTCTGCGGGGTGGTAGCCAAAGTGACGGCCCATTGCCAGCCGAGATAAGCAGGGTTGGTGCAGTTAAAAAGGTGGGTTGCCAGATTCTCGGCCTCCATGATCAGGCCGAGGTGTTCACCAATGAACTCAGAATTACCCGCCTCAATGATTGCGGCAGCCTTCGCTTGGTCAAGTGCTTTGGCCAGCGTGGGGTCCGCCTTGAGATCAGGGACCTGCGAGGCAAGGGCCTGGGCTGATATTTGCGTACTCACCCGACGATTATCTCCCATGAGGCGCGCGATGGGGCACAGCGGGTAATGCGACTGCTACTGGTGACTGTGCCCGGGACCTGATCACGGCCAGGTGCTCAACCAGTAATTGATCGATTTATGCCCGTCCAAGGAACACTGGTGTTAAATATCTAGATCGTCTGCGACTGCCCGCAACACGGAAGCAGTTTTTTGGGCCAGTGCATCTGCCGGGTACTTGCCGTTGCGAAGTTGATTGCTCACGCTATCTAACAGCTTAATCACGTCTTCCATAATGACGGCTAGATCATCTGCCTTCTTGCGGTGACCTTTCACAACAGATGCAGGCTCGCTCAAAATAGTGACGGTCAGTGCTTGCTTTCCGCGGCGTCCATCGACAATTCCAAAATCAAGTTTTGTACCTGGCTTTAAAGCAGTAACTCCAGCCGGAAGGGTGGAGACGTGCACAAAGACGTCTTCTCCCTCATCGCTTGAAATAAAACCGAAGCCTTTTTCAGCGTCGTACCATTTAACTGTTCCTATTGGCACGGGTCGCCTCACTCTCTCCTTCTTGCGCAACCAGTGTGTGATTGCCACCCCTTCTGGAGTGCCCACTAGGTTAGCGCAAAAGGCTAGCGCAAGCCACGTTCGGTTCCCGATCTGGTGGTCAGGGCAGGAGGCCGTAGGCTAGGCCGGTGCCCGAAGCCTTGGAGAGCGTCACTGTTACCCGAGCACCGCAAGTAAATGCAATGGGTACGCTCCTCACGCTCTATGGGATTTTCGCCACTGAGATTGCAGGGCTCACGGGGCTCAC
>ERZ888423.1877-NODE-1877-length-16986-cov-11.548816_pt1 | contig 16986 bp, 21 predicted proteins | sample MGYA00520523_ERZ888423 | MGnify/ENA primary metagenome ERZ888423 (study PRJEB32303, sample SAMEA104408611) | aquatic metagenome | biome: Brackish water; feature: Pelagic; material: water | place: Baltic Sea | collected 2014-06-08T10:24:00 | depth 30,27 m ...
TGTTGAATGATGGCTTCTTGATTACACCGTTCCACAACATGGCGTTGATGTGCCCGGATACAACCGCAGCTGATGTTGATGCCCATACCAAGGCTTTCCACACGATGTGCGGGGAGTTAGTTAAAGCCTAAAGAGCTGTAAAGCTTCAAACCCTTTTCATTGTCAGCATCGACGTACAAGATTGCGTGCTTAAGTCCTTTACTTACCAGGTAATTGATCGCCTCTACAGATAGGGCTCGAGCGATACCTTTTCCAGCGTGGTCTGGGTGGGTACCGACGACATAGAGCTCGCCCACTGGATCTTGGTTAATTAAATCTTGATGGATCTTGGTCCAGACAAAGCCTTCGATAGCACCGTTTTCTGTGGCTAGGAAAAAACCTTTTTCATCAAACCATGGTTCTGCCATGCGGTTGTCGAGATCCTGCATCGCCCAATTACCTTGATCTGGGTGGTGAGAAAAAACTAAGTTGTTCAGATCAAGCCATGGTTGTTTATGAGTTGTGGGATTAAAGGTTTCAATTGTGTAATCATGTTCTGCTTGCGGAAGAGATTTTGCGTCTAAATCACGATGCAGTTTGAGTATGTGACGCATTTTTACGCATCAACGGTAAAGCGATAACCAACATTGCGGACGGTACCGATGATGGCTTCAAACTCTGGACCAAGCTTTGAACGAAGGCGACGGATGTGAACATCAACGGTTCTAGTTCCACCAAAGTAGTCATAGCCCCAAATCTCTTGCAGCAGTTGTGCTCTGGTAAATACACGACCTGGGTGTTGTGCCAGGTATTTCAGTAATTCAAACTCTTTGAAGGTTAAATCAAGAACATTTCCTTTAAGGCGAGCGGTGTAGGTTGCTTCATCAATTGTTACATCGCCGCTGCGAATCTCGCCACTATGTGGATCTGCTGCAACTAATTCAATTGCATGCTTTCCAACTGCGATACGAATACGTGTATCAACTTCGGCAGGGCCTGCGGTATCGAGAATGACATCATCGATTCCCCAGTCTGCGTTAAATGCGGTTAATCCACCTTCAGTTGTGATTGCAATGATGGGGCAACCAACACCGGTTGTGTGAAGTAATTTGGTCAGTGATTTAACAGCGGGTAGATCGCGGCGCGCATCAATCAAAACAAGATCAACATCGGGAGCATCAACAAGCACGCTTGCTTCGGCAGGCAAAATGCGAACTTGATGCTGCAGCAAACCAAGTGCAGGAAGCACCTCTGCGCTAGCGCCAAGAGTGTTCGTGAGTAGCAGAACCTTCGCCATTGAGACAGACTACTCCCGTGGAATCCTTGCTCCCAATTGTGATCGTGCTGGTGCTGGCTAGTGCGTATGGTGTTTGGCATAAGCGCACCCGCGGCAAGATCGTGGTGAAGTCGGATAAGGGGCTGATTACGGCGGCGATGATCGCGGCTGATTTGGGCGCTCGGGCCACCCTGTTGCAGTTCTCCTCGGCCTTTTGCGGACCGTGCAGAGCGACCCGGTTGCTCATTGAGGATGTCACCGCCGATATGGCCGATGTGGCACATGTTGAGGTAGATGCAGAGGCGAACCTAGAGCTGGTGCGTCAATTGGATATCCGCAGCACGCCCACCACCTTATTTTTGGATTCTGCTGGGCGTGAGGTTGGTCGCGCAGTGGGTGCACCTAAGCGTGACCAGGTTGTTAAGGCGATCGCAGCTATCGCTTAATGCGAATTAGTTGCAACTCGCATAACTGGCGCAACCTCTTTACTCTTATTCCATGTTGTTAGCAGCTACTAAGCGCCGCGTTATTGATTACGGCCGTATCGCTGCATCCTTGTGTCTTGGCTAATTGTTTCCTCATTTAACAATTAACGCCCTTTTTTCAAACACACAAACAACACAAAGGATTTCAAATGACACAGGTATCAAGTTCAGCAAAGGTTTCAACCCTTATCGATGCACGCGGCCCACGTTTTGGAGCCGTGATCACAACGGTAGTTTTGGCAGCAGCGCTCGCAACTAACAATGTGTGGTTCATTGCTGCGCAGGCGATTGTTTTTGCAATCGGTGCATTTAAAGGTCCACAGTTCACACCCTATGCATTTATTTATAAAACTTTTGTGAAGCCACGACTTAAGGCAGAGTTTGAAAAAGAGGATGTACGTCCTCCGCAGTTTGCACAAAGTGTTGGCTTGCTCTTCGCATTAGTGGCGATCGCCGGAGCTACAACTGGGTTGGACCTTCTCTTTTCAATCGCAGTTGCAGGCGCATTAGGGGCGGCTTTCTTGAACGCTGGCTTTAATTTCTGCCTTGGCTGCGAGATTTACCTGCTTCTACTTCGCGCACGCACAAAGTAAGGCGGTAGGCTTTGCTTATGGCAGCCAAACATGAACTCCATGAAAAGGGTCTGCGCTTAACACCACAGCGCGAACTTGTACTATCGGCTGTCCGTGCTTTGGGGCATGCAACACCGGAAGAGGTTGCAGAAAAGGTCCGCCAAACACATCCTGGAATCAATCTTTCCACCGTCTATCGCAACCTGGAAACCCTTGAAAATGTTGGATTAGTTCAACATACCCACTTGGGTCATGGCGGTGCGACCTATCATGCAGCTGAAGAGTTAACCCATCTGCACTTAGTCTGCGGAAAGTGTGGATCTGTTGGCGATGCACCGATTGAAACGGCGGCTAATTTCGTCAACGCATTAGCTGATGATTACGGCTTTAAAACAGATGTGACGCACTTTGCCATCTACGGCACCTGCGCTGCATGCGTTGAGCCGCTTGCTTAATTCTTAGATAGACTCGCTGCATGAGCGCGGTTCTAGTTGAAGATGGTCCTGACAAAGGTGCGGTCTGGCACTTTGGGGAACCGGTTAAGGAACAACGCGCACTTGAATCCGGAACCGCCTGGGCTGATTTATCACACTTTAATATCGTGGCCGTTACCGGCGAAGATCGCCTGAAGTGGCTCCATGATTTAACAACTCAGTTTGTCAGCGATCTGCAACCCGGAGTGTGGATGCCTTCAATGATCTTGGATGCCAAGGGGCATGTCGAATTTCAATTTAACTTAGTTGATGATGGCACAACAACCTATTTGGTTTTAGATCCTGGTTATGTTCAACAGTTGGTTGAGTACTTGACCAAGATGAAGTTTATGCTGCGGGTCGATGTGCGGGATGCAACAGCTGAATTTGTGGTGCTGCGTGCACCAGGTGTTGCAGATGAAATCGGTGGGCCTTTTGCCTTGGTGCCACGTGCCGAGGTTGAAGAGATGAAGCAAACCTTTGGTGGGGTCGCAACTCAGGTCGGAACCTGGGCGTTGGATGCAGAACGTGTTGCAAAGGGGCGCCCACGTATTGGTTTTGAGACCGACCACAAATCTATTCCTAATGAATTGGGTGTGTTAAATACTGCCGTTCATATGAAAAAGGGTTGTTACCGCGGCCAAGAGACTGTGGCAAAGATTTATAACTTAGGTAATCCACCCCGTCGTTTGGTGATGTTGCACCTAGATGGCAGCGATGTTGGCTTTCCAGCAGCTGGCACCAAGGTTGAAAATGATGGCGTCGTAGTTGGCTTTGTCGGCACAGTTGCCCGTCACCATGAATTAGGAACGATCGCGCTAGCCGTTGTTAAGCGCAATACGCCAACGGATGCAACGCTAACAATCGAGGGAATTCCGGCAAATCAAGAGGTAATCGTTTAACCGCTATTCTTAAGCCATGGAGTTGTTCACCTCGGTAATCCTTGGCCTTGTTGCCATTGCACTAGGTGTTGCACTTCTTGTTTATGCATTTAAGGGTCGCCAATCACAGGCGCGACGAATTACTAACTGGAGGCAACGTCCCTAATGGTCTTTACAATCCCTGAAGGCCTGCATCCAGATCTCAATCCATTGGCGTGGATGGTGGGAACATGGCGTGGAAAAGGTCGCGGCGAGTATCCAACGATCGAGCCCTTCGAGTACGCACAAGAGGTTGTCTTTAACCATGATGGTCGTAACTTTTTAAATTACTTTTCCCGTTCCTGGATAATCGATGCAGAGGGCGAGATTGTTCGTCCAGGTGCATCGGAGGTTGGTTTCTGGCGTGTTAAGCCCAACAATGTGCTTGAAGTATTGATTTCACACAGCTCCGGTATAACTGAAGGATGGGTTGGAACCTTTGATGGCCCAAAGATTCAATTGGTTTTAGATCAAGGCTACTCAGCACCATCGGCAAAGATTGTTACAGCTGGTGTGCGTTTGTATGGCTTAGTTGCGGGCGAACTTTTCTACGCATATGACATGGCGGCAGAAGGACAAGAGTTACAGGCTCATATTTGGTCATCGCTAGAGCGTCAGTCTGAATAAATGTTAGGTGAGGTTTTAGCTGAGGTCACACGCAGCGGGGTAGTTGAATCTGTTCACGCAGGTCATCTGGTTTTACTCAACGCCGACGGTTCGATTTTGTTTCAAAAGGGTGATCCAACCCTAGATATTTACTCACGTTCATCTCTGAAATCAATACAGGCATCGGCGATGGTGCGCGCCGGATTAGATATTGAGCCACGTCTGTTAGCGCTGGTGTGTGCATCCCATGCGGGAACACCGATGCATCAACAAGGTGCACAAGCGATTTTGGCAAAGGTGGGTCTTGATGAGTATTCATTGCAATGCATCCTTGATCGTCCATTAGATGAAGAGCTTCGACGTACCGCAGATCCAACGCGATTAGTGATGAACTGCAGCGGAAAGCATGCAGGAATGCTGGCAACCTGCGTTGTCAACGGCTGGCCCACCGATTCATATTTAGAGCCTGAGCATCCTTTGCAGGTAGCGATCAAAGCTGAGGTTGAAACAATGAGTGGTGAAAAGGTAGTTGTTACCAGTGTTGATGGCTGTGGTGCACCATTATTTCTCTTTTCATTGTTAGGACTTGCTCGCGCAGTCCGCAACTTAACAATTAGCGCAGATCCTGTTCATCAATCTGTTGCACAAGCATGTCGTGATTTTCCTGAAATGGTTTCTGGTCCAGGTCGAATTGCAACACGAATGATGCAAAATGTTCCAGGGCTGTTTATGAAGGATGGGGCAGAGGCGGTCAATGTTGCATCTTTGCCTGATGGTCGAACATTGGCGATCAAGATCAGCGATGGCAATCAACGTGCAATGGCTGCAGTAACAGCTGCTGCTCTTGAAAAGTTTGGTGTTGATGCGAAGGAAGTGCCCGCAAATACACTGGGCGGTGGGCTTCCAGTCGGCAGTATTCGCGCAACGCTCTAAGTACGCGTACCCTTAAAGCCTATGAATGGCCGCATTGCAACTGTAATGGTGCATACCTCGCCCCTGGATCAACCAGGTATTGGCGATGCTGGTGGCATGAATATTTATGTTGTCGAATCTGCCCAACGTATGGCGGCAATGGGCGTTAGCGTAGATATCTTCACACGCAGAACAGATCCAGCTGCACCCGAGATCGTTGAAATTTCTCCGGGGGTGCGGGTCCGCCACTTTGATTGCGGTCACGGAACCTTAACCAAGGAGCAGTTGCCGATCCATATTTCAGGGTTGTCCCAAGAGTTTTCTAGAATTATGCGTACTGAAAATTACGATGTCATTCACTCCCATTACTGGTTATCGGGCAAGGTTGCGATGCCGGCGGCAAAGGAGCTGGATATTCTTTTGGTGCACACAATGCACACCATGGCACGTGTAAAGAATTTAAATTTGGCTGAAGGTGAAAGCCCAGAGCCGATGATTCGGGTACAAGGTGAAACACAGGTTGTTGCAGCCGCTAGCGCATTGATTGCAAATACAGATGCTGAAGCTGCAAGCCTGGTCTCTTTGTACGATGCCTGCCCAGATACCGTTCATGTAGTTAGCCCTGGCGTTGATCTCTTTACCTTTACACCAGGTGAAGGTCGTGGTGCATCGCGCGATCTCATCGGCTTGCCACATGATGGGCTAGTTGTTTCATTTGTTGGCCGCATTCAGCCGCACAAGGGTCCTGAAGTTTTAATCCGCGCGACAAGTGAACTTGTAAAGCACTCTCCGCAGCTTCGTAAAAAACTGATCGTCAACATCATTGGTGGTGCTTCGGGTGCAAATACAGAAGAGGTAGATCGTCTTAAGGATTGCACGCAGTGGCTAGGAGTCGATGATGTGGTGCGTTTTGCACCACCTGTTTCTCGTGCAGATCTTCCACAGTGGTATCGCGCCTCAGATTTAGTGATCGTTCCAAGTTATAGCGAAAGCTTTGGTCTCGTTGCACTTGAAGCACAGGCGTGTGGAACACCGGTTGTAGCAACCGCGGTAGGTGGACTTCGCACAGCGGTTGCCGATGGTATTTCTGGGGTATTAGTTGATGGACATGATCCAAAGGCGTGGTCATCAGTTATTACACGTTTACTGCAGGAACCACAGCGTCGTGTACTGCTTTCAATGGGTGCGATTGAACATGCCTCACACTTTGGCTGGGATACAACCGCTCGTGGAACGCTGGATATTTACGATCTAGTTATCAGTGATGCCCGCAAATCATTGGAAGCGTAGATGGCTGGGATTGATCCACGGGTAACGATTGAAGAGTTTTTAGCTTCTCATGATCTGGAGTACGAGCGCAAAGGTGCAAATACTTTTTTACTGACCTTGCCTGGCGAAAAGAAGTTGCAGACCCATTGCGCCCTAGTTGTCGGAGATCATTCACTTAGTATCAACGCCTTTGTGATTCGCAAACCCGATGACAACGCAGATCAAGTTCATGCCTGGTGTATGTCAAAAAATGCATCGATGTATGGAATCGCCTTTGCTACCAACGAGGTCGGAGATATCTTCTTAGTTGGTCGCCTGCCATTGTTCGCGGTGACAGATCGAGAGTTAGATCGTTTAATCGGATCGGTGCTTCAGTACAGCGATAACTCATTCAATCCCCTTTTGGAACTTGGCTTTGCAAATGCGATTCGCCGCGAATGGGCCTGGCGGCTCTCACGCGGAGAGTCGCTGGCCAATTTAGAAGCCTTCAAACATTTGGTTTAGACTGCAGCTATGACTAATTTCGAACTTGTACTTTTGCGCCACGGTGAATCGGAATGGAACGCTAAAAATCTCTTTACCGGTTGGGTAGATGTCTCTTTAACCAGCAAGGGTGAAGCAGAGGCCCGCCGTGGTGGTTCGATGTTGGCAGAGCGTGGTTTGTTGCCAGATGTACTTCATACATCTTTATTGCGCCGTGCAATCCATACCTCGCAGTTAGCACTTGATGCATGTGATCGTCACTGGATTCCGGTGAAGCGTTCGTGGCGTTTGAATGAGCGTCACTACGGCGCATTGCAGGGCAAGGACAAGGCCCAGACCTTGGCCCAGTATGGAGAAGAGCAGTTTCAACTGTGGCGCCGCAGCTTTGATGTTCCGCCACCGCCAATCGAAGACAATGATGAGTTTAGCCAGGCAAAGGATGCGCGCTATGCAGATTTAGGCGCTGGGGCACCAAAGACTGAGTGTCTGAAAGATGTTATTACCCGCATGTTGCCGTACTGGGATGAGTCGATTGTTCCGGATCTAAAGGCGGGCAAGCGCGTTTTGGTAACCGCTCACGGAAACTCATTGCGTGCATTGGTAAAGCATCTTGATGGAATTAGTGATGCAGATATCGCAGGACTCAATATTCCTACAGGTATTCCGCTGTACTACAAGCTAGATGCAAACTTTAAACCAGTTGTAAAGGGTGGCGAGTATTTAGATCCAACTGCGGCCAAGGAAGCGATCGCAGCTGTTGCAAATCAGGGCAAGAAGTAAGGTTAGGGAGCAATTCCTGCGTACTCATCCTTGTTCTCGCGAACAAGTACATTTCTTGTAACCTCACCGGCACGGGCAAAGAACATTGTGACGGAAACATTTGTTCCGGCCTTTGCACCAAATCCAGTTAATACAGCCTTTGCATTGGCGCGATCGCCCTCAAAAATAATTGGAGAGTTTTTCGGAAGAACATTCCTACCTGTGTAGGTGAGCACGCTTCCATTAATCGCAACGCCCAACAAGGAATCCTCTTCATCTGCAGCGTTTACTATTGTGCCGACCAAAACTCCGGTGCCACCCCCAGCTGCAACCACAAGCAGGTTAACTACGCGGATGTTGTTTCCATCGCCAATAATTTGAGCCTCAGCACCATCAGTCACCTGTGTAATTTGGCGGGTAGAGGCGTTTAATCCAGCTCCACATCCAGTAAGTGATAGAGCAAGTGATGCAATTGCTAATGCAGAAAGTACGCGACGCATAGGTGCAATTGTCTCACATCAAATTAGCAGTAATTGACGCTACTTTTACCGGGTTTTGTGAATGCTTAAATGCTGGTAGAATTGACCCTCTAGCGAAGGGCATCACATGACATTTAAGGTCGGCGAAACCGTTGTTTATCCTCACCACGGGGCTGCATTAATCGAAGCTATTGAAACTCGTGTGATCAAGGGTGAAGAAAAGACCTACCTAGTGTTAAAAGTTGCTCAAGGCGATCTAACTGTCCGCGTTCCAGCAGACAATGTAGATCTTGTTGGAGTTCGTGATGTTGTTGATTCAGCTGGCCTCGATCGTGTATTTAGCGTATTGCGCCAGCCATACACAGAAGAGCCAACAAACTGGTCCCGTCGTTACAAAGCAAATCTAGAAAAGCTTGCTTCAGGTGATGTTATTAAGGTTGCCGAAGTTGTTCGTGATCTTTACCGTCGCGATCTAGATCGTGGACTTTCAGCAGGAGAAAAGCGCATGCTCGCCAAGGCGAAGCAGATCCTAGTTTCAGAGCTTGCACTCGCTGAGCGCACCGATGAAGAAAAGGCTGCAGTAATCCTTGACGAGGTTCTAGCCTCCTAATTTCATGACACCTTCTCTGAAGGTTGTAGTGGCGATTACCTCGCCAATTGCTTTCCATCAATTAAAGAGCCAAACAATTTTGCACACCTGCCTTCAATCTGCAGACAGTTTTGTGGCATCGATTTCTGGAGCCCATCTTGCGATCGCAGGTACCGCAGCTGATTTAGCAAAGGTTGCAGAGATTGCTTGCGAAAAGATTGTGTGCGATCCCAATAAACCAGGTGAGCTAGCAACAGCTATCAAGAGTGCGACTACAGCTGATTTGATAATGATTCATGATTCCCAACGACCATTGACCCAACCGGGGCAGTTTGAGCGGGTCTATGTAGCGTTAACCAGCGATATTGATGCGGTACGCCCAGCCTCACCCTTTACCGAGACGCTCAAATCTATCAATGCTGATAACTTCATCGAGCAAACAATTGACCGAACTTCGATGATGCGTATCTCTACACCAGAACTAATTCGCTACAGCGCGATTGATTTTTCATCAGGTATCTCAACCTGGTTTGTTCCGCTGACACATTCTGCAAGGACAGCAGTAGTTGATGCTGATGCAGATAGTGCTCGAATTAATTCGGTAAAAGAGATTGATTTAATGGGTTATTTACTGGACAGGAACAAGTAGTTCAGCGATAGCTAAATCCTGCGGATATGTAATCTTGATATTAAAGATATCGCCAGGTACGGCAACTGTATTTACATCTGGGAAAAACTCCTCCATGCATGCTGCGGTATCTGTTCCGATAAATCCACTACCTGCAGCTTTTTCGTAAGCCTGCAGTAGTTGCTGGGCTTTAAAGCCCTGCGGAGTTTGCACCCGTGCAATGGTTTCTGTGCGTGCTGTATCCATCTCGTGTGGATCTAACGCGATAGTCGGAATTGCACCACCATATTGCTTTGCACCAGCTGCAATCGCAGAAAAAATTTGTGGGGTAGCTAATGGACGCGCACCATCGTGAATCAATACCAAATCAATCAATCCCGCTTCAATATCGCCCTTTAAATACTGCAGCGCTTTGTACTCGCTCTCGTGTCGGGTTGCTCCACCATGCACAATTTCAGTGTTGGAAAGTGCGCCATCTTTAGCTAAAGCCTGGCGTGCGAACTCTTCATCATCAGGATTAATCACCAAGATACTGCGGACATTGGCAAAGCTACTGCGCGAGTTTTCAAGAGATCTCGAAATAATGTGTTTGCCATGCAACTGCAGCCACACCTTGTTGATGCTGTGGCCAAAACGGGCTCCAGAGCCTGCCGCCAGAACTATTGATGCAACTGTGCTCATGATTATTTCTGCGCTGGTGCGTAGGTAAGACCTAATTCATCCTGCTTCTTACGCAAAGCGACGATAAATGAATCTTGGCTGAGTTCAACATGGTCATAAGTCAGCAGCTCGCCAACACCTATGGGCTTAATAATCTTGGCACCAGCTACTAGACCAATAGGAACCAAGTTATCCCGCTTGGCATCTAATGCGTTATCGGCGTAGCCACGTACTGTAAATCCACCAATACCATCAATTACATCGCCTACTTCAAGGTTTTTCTTGGTCATCGTTACAACTTCAGCGTTGAGATGTGGTGCATACAGTGATGATTCACGATCTAAAATGGCGCGATAAACGGTAATTGGCGCTTCAATAGAAGCTAAGTGAAATGGTCGGTACAAAGTAAAGTAAGGGCCAGGGCCCATCGCTAGATAGCTCATCTCATGTGCGATGTACGGGTCGTTGTGGCGAACAATCACAAAGACACCTGGTGCAACATCACCGGTGCAGTAATCAACAACTCCGGGACGATCTAAAACGCCACCATCTGCGGCAAGTGCAAATGTATCCTGCAAGGTTGCAATAGATGAGGCCGGTCCATACATGCCGCGCTTTGAAAGCTGCAGACCGGTTGTGTTGGCAAGTGCCACCATTTCAGTCATGGTCTTGGAACCATCGGTAAAGGAACACAACATCTTGGGGTTCATCTTTTTGGCGATCGCGGTTTCGCGCACCGTGTCGGGAGTGCTCAAAGGCTCAAAGGGATTGTTCTTTCCCTTACCGGCACAAATAATTTCAAAGTTTAGATCGCGGGCGTAATCAACAAGTACCTTAGCTTCAATTGGCTCATCACCATGGCAAACGGCGTAGATAACCCCATTGTCAGTTGCAACCTTGTGCAGCAAGGGCCCGATGGTCACATCCATCTCAACATTAAGAACGGCAACATCCTTTTTCGCAAGTAAGGAGGTGTAGGTAATCTGCGCACCGATATCTGGAACACCAGTTCCTTCAACAACGAGATCAACTGGTAGCTCTGACACCACTGTGGCGTTGGTACTGCCGGTGTGTTTGCCTTCCAGAATCGCCTGGGACAAAACCGATTTGTCATCACTGAAAACAATCTCGGTGATTCCTAAATCTGCGTAGACATCCTTTACTCGCTCAAGATCTGAATCGATAACAATAGATAGCGAGATTCCCTCTTTACGGCCCAACTGGTTTCCAAAGCCGCGGCCCATCTGGCCAGCACCCACCAATGCGATGCGGGTATCGCGGCCGATCTTTAGTGCATGATCTCGAAGTCGAGATGTATAGGTCACTATGAACTCTTTTCCATGGATACAGCCTGTATGCGTATTAAACACCACCCGCCAAGCCGATACTCTTAGACAATGAACGCCTCCCAACTTCGCACCGGTGTCGGTGTAGATGCGCATCAATTTGGCGAAAGTGGGCCTTGTTCGCTGGCTGGATTGCAGTGGCCAGATACTCCACGCTTGATGGGGCATTCAGATGGTGATGCTGCGGTGCATGCTCTATGTGATGCGGTCTTATCCGCCTGCCAATTAGGTGATGTCGGAACTTTCTTTGGCGTTGATACCCCTGAAATGGCTGGTGCCACAGGTGTTGCGATGATTAAAAAATTGCGAGATTTTGTAACAGGTAAAGGTTTTGTCATCAACAATGTTGCGCTACAAATTGTTGGCAATCAACCAAAGATCACACCACGTCGTGACGAGGCGCAAAAGCTTTTATCGGCCGCTCTAGGTGCACCGGTATCGGTTGCAGCTACGACATCTGATCAAATGGGTTTCACCGGCAGAGGTGAAGGAATCTACGTAATCGCACATGCTTTGGTTCAAGTTCCGTGACCATCAAACTCTATGACACAGCTACCCGTGAAGTTAGCGAGTTTAAATCTCTAGAGCCTGGCAAGGTCTCTATCTATGTCTGCGGTGCAACGGTTCAAGCCGCCCCACATATTGGCCATGTCAGAAGCGGTGTTAACTTTGATATTTTGCGCCGCTGGTTAATCAAAAATGGTTACGCCGTTACCTTTATTCGAAACGTCACCGATATCGATGACAAGATTTTACATAAAGCGGTGCATGAAGAGATGCCATGGTGGGCAGTTGCCATGAAGTACGAGCGCATCTTTACTGAAGCCTACGCAGCACTGAATGTAATGCCGCCGACTTATGAACCACGTGCCACCGGCCACATCACCCAGATGATTGATCTGATGTACACCCTGATCGAAAATGGCGCGGCATATGCGCCAGGCAATGGCGATGTGTACCTTGAGGTTCGTAAGTTAAAGCGCTACCTAATCTTGTCTCGTCAACACTTAGATGATTTACAACCAGCTCAAGACGCAGATGAAACCTATAAAAAAGATGTACGTGACTTTGCTTTATGGAAGGCTGCCAAGCCCGGAGATCCTTCATGGCCAACACCGTGGGGTCCAGGTCGTCCTGGTTGGCACCTGGAGTGTTCTGCAATGGCACATGCTTATTTAGGTGAAAGCTTTGATATTCATGGTGGCGGGTTAGATTTAGTCTTCCCGCATCATGAAAATGAGATCGCACAATCAGAAGCCGCAGGTTTTGGATTTGCACAGCGTTGGTTGCACAACGCATGGGTAACCCAATCCGGTGAAAAGATGTCAAAATCTTTAGGAAACACCTTGCAGGTACAGGAGATCTTAAAGATTGTCCGTGGAGTTGAACTTCGTTGGTACTTGGGTGGCGCGCATTACCGTTCGATGCTGGAATACTCACCAGAGGCGTTGCAAGAGGCGGCAACAAACTTTCGTCGGATTGAAAACTTCTTAAATCGTGCAACCGAGGTTTTAGGTGTGCAACCAACACCAACCTTGAGCGATTCATTTACTACGGCGATGAATGATGATCTAGCTGTTCCGACAGCGCTTGCAACTATTAGTGAAAATCTGCGTCTTGGAAATCAAGCGATTACAGATAATGACACCGCAGCAATTTCCATAAATGCTAATGAGATTCGTGGTGCACTTGAAGTGCTGGGTTGTGATCCATTTGATGCCGCTTTTGCTTCAACTTCGGGGTCAGATCTGTCACAGGCTCTGGATGGCACCATTAAATTGGCGTTGGCAGAGCGTGCAGCTGCCCGTGAGCGCAAGGATTTTGCTGCATCAGATGCCATCCGTGATGGCTTGGTCGCTTTAGGAATTACAATTGAGGACACCCCTCAAGGACCTCGCTGGTCTATTAATTAATTACTGAAACGAGATCTGACCATGGCTGGCAATTCATCCCGAAAAGGCGCTATCCGCCAATCAAAAAAGGGGCCATCTGCCGGTACTGGTGGAAACAATAAACGTCGTCTTGAAGGAAAGGGTCCAACTCCAAAGGCGGAAGACCGTCCATATCACGCAGCTGCAAAACGTAAGAAGGCTGCTGAAAAGAAGGAAGTTCGTTCACCAAGAATGCCAAAGGGTGATCGTCCACGTGGTGAAATCGTTGCAGGACGTAACGCGGTTCTAGAGGCGCTACGTGAAAGTGTTCCAGCAACAGAGTTATTGGTTGCACGCAGTATCGATGTTGATGATCGTGTTGCTGAAAGTTTAAAGTTGGCGCTACACCTAGGTCTGCCAATTCGCGAAGCACACCGTGCCGAGGTTGAAGGTATTTCACCTAACAGCCAAGGAATTATTCTTGCGATTAAGCCTTTTCAGTACTCAAGTTTTGAAGAGATTATGGAACGCGCCAAGCATCCATCATTAATTGTGGCGCTAGATGGTGTGACAGATCCACGCAACCTTGGTGCGATCATTCGTTCTGCTGCAGCCTTTGGTGCCGCAGGTGTCATCATGACGGAACGTCGGGCCGCAACGATGACAGCATCTGCTTGGAAATCCTCTGCAGGTGCGGCAGCACGTTTGCCGATCGCACAGGTTACAAACCTGGCTCGCACAATTGATGCAGCCAAAAAAGCTGGAATGTTTGTGGTTGGCCTTGATGGAGAGTCTGATGAGATGATCAGCGAGATGAAGGTAGCAACAGAGCCTTTGATGGTGATCGTTGGGTCTGAAGGTAAGGGTCTTGCACGATTGACCAAGGAGAAATGCGATCTTGTAATCTCAATTCCAATCAGCGCTTCAACCGAATCTCTCAATGCAAGCGTTGCAACCTCGATCGCGCTGTTTCATATAGATCAACAGCGCCGCGCTAAGTAGGTAAAAGCCTTGATATACAACCGTTTTATCGCTATTGGTGACTCATTCACCGAAGGCATGTGTGATGAGAAAAGATATGGTCAGTACCGCGGCTGGGCAGATCGAGTTGCCGATGCTATGGCCCAGGCCCAACCTGGTTTTCAATATGCAAACCTTTCAATCCGTGGAAAGTTGCTCAAGCAAGTTGTCGATGAGCAGTTAGATGCTGCCATTGCTCAAGTGGTAGATAAGACAACCCTTGTTTCATTTCATGCAGGTGCTAATGATGTTATCCGCCCTAAGTACAACCCCAATGTAATTTTGCCCTTGTACGCCGAAGCCGCCCGCAAAGTAGCTGCATCGGGTGCCACAGTTATGTTATTTACAGTTCTTGAAGACAGTGGAAGCGAAGGCCGCTTGGCGGAAAGTTGGAAGGCACGCTTTAAAGATTTCAATGAAAATGTTCGCGCAGTTGCCGACGAGATCGGCGCAATCTTGTGTGATGCCAATGAAGAGAAAGCCTTTAAGGATCCACGCTTTTTGGCATTTGATCGTTTGCACTTAAATCCAATGGGACATGATCGTGTTGCACAAGCGGTGCTTGAAACAATTAATCTTCCACATGATCCTTCCTGGCGCAGACCGTTAGCACCTGCTGAGCCAACACATAAGTTGATAAAGGTTGCGGTCACCGCTGTGTGGTTTGCAACCTTTGCACTGCCATGGATGTGGCGACGTGCGCGTGGAAAATCATCGGGTGATGGTCGTACCTGTAAATACCCAGTCGCAATTAACTGGCCGCTAACTCACTTAGACCAAGCCAATTAAATTTGGGTAACGGTCCACTCCCAGGTGTGGATACCCGTTTTAATGAGGTACTTATCTAAGGTATCTGGACCACATGATGCGGTACCAACTCCACGGTGTGCGGCATCTATATGAACCACAGTGTTTCCGCATGGTTGTACCTCTACATCATGGGTGGCATCGGCTAACTCTTCAGCTCTGTTAGGCGTTACCGATACCTGTGCAGGTTTGCCCATCTCAAAACGAAGACCGCTTCCTTGAGCATTTACAACCTCAAACCAACGAACCGCTGTGTGTCCACCATTTTCTTGCGGGCGAACATATGGAATGTACTGAGCTGCAACGGTTGAAACATAACGATCAATACGTCCGATCTTGCGGTCTGGATATGTTTCATGAGCTCCAGTTCCAAAGTAGACCAGCTCACTTAATGAGCCATCTAACTCAAAGACAGTTCCCACACGTGCTAGATCATCAAAGGCCTTGGGAACAGTTACAGACTCTTTAACATGAAATCCACCAACAACTGGTGTGATCAACTGAGTGTGCTTGAAGTTAACGCCCGTACTTGTCTGCCAGGTATTGGTGACCTTGATCGATGTTGGAGATTGCTGAACTAAACAATCGGTCCGTGAAATTTCGCGGACACCGTAACGCTCCCACTTGGTTGCGATATGGCCAATACGATCATTATCAGTTGGTGCACGCCACAATGAAACCGAAGGTGCAACAACTCCGTATGGCAAAATGATTTGTCCATGTTCATCGACAACATCACCTAGCTCCTTTACCTTCTTGGCAGGTGCTAACGCCTGTGAAGGAAGAGCGATCTGGCTCCAGCCAACCTCTGACATTGGTAGCGCCCAAGGAGTACTTGCAACATTAACCAATGAGAAGTTAATGAAGCGTTCTCCACGAGCTGTTCCCTTAACTAACCTCTTTGAACTGACCTTAAAGTTTGCAAACTTGCGCGGTGCAACCTTAGGAAGCTTTACAACGCCACTATCTAGAATCTCACCATCACAGGTGATGTTCCATTGCAGTTGGTATTCGCCAAGATCTTTAAAGAAGTGCTTGTTAAACACCTTAAATTGCCCGGTTGTAGCCTTGACCGCTGTGATCACAACAGGTGCAGCAAGTGTCTTAAACTCATGCATTGCAGGCTTTGCGGTGCGATCTGGAAAGACCATTCCATCACAGCAGAAATTGCCATCATGTTTTTCTTCGCCGTAATCGCCACCATATGCGTTGCGCTTGGTGCCATCTGCCAGCGTTTGAACAGGGCCGTGATCCCACATCTCCCAGATAAATCCACCTTGCAACCCACGGGTTGATTCAATTACCTCCCAATACTCTGCCAAGGTTCCGTTGCTATTACCCATGGCATGCGAGTACTCGCACATAATTAATGGTCGGTCTGCTTTGGAAGATTTTGCATACTCCTTGATCGCGTTGATCGATGGATACATCGGTGCGATCACATCTGTCAGTGAATGACTTCCCATCCAGTTTCCACGGATTCCGCCTTCGTAATGCAGTGGACGTGATGGATCAAAGCTACGTGCAAATGCCGCCGCTGCCTCATGGTTGCTTCCGGCACCAGATTCATTTCCAAGTGACCACATAACAACTGATGGATGATGGATATCGCGCTGAACCATTCGGCCAATACGATCAACAAATGCGGTTAAGTAACGAGTGTCATTACACAATGAGTTGATAAAGGCATGGGATTCGATATTTGCTTCACCAATGACATAGAAGCCCAGCTCGTCGCAGAGATCTAAGAAGGCTGCATCATTTGGGTAATGAGATGTGCGCACAGCGTTAAAGTTCCATCGCTTAAGCTCTAGCAAATCTTGACGCATATCATCACGAGTGAGTGCACGAC
>ERZ888423.1882-NODE-1882-length-16935-cov-6.637855_pt1 | contig 16935 bp, 14 predicted proteins | sample MGYA00520523_ERZ888423 | MGnify/ENA primary metagenome ERZ888423 (study PRJEB32303, sample SAMEA104408611) | aquatic metagenome | biome: Brackish water; feature: Pelagic; material: water | place: Baltic Sea | collected 2014-06-08T10:24:00 | depth 30,27 m ...
AACCATCAACCCAGCAGTTGTTTCAACAGGCGATGTGTTTGGTAAAGACGCAGCGATTGCCTACGATGACCGCCCAGATTGGTTTAAGCGTTGGGAAGTTACCGGTTTGTTGAAATTTCAAGATAAAAATGGTGACGGTCGTATTCAGTACTACAACGATGCATCAAAAGACCCAGCTTTCAAAAAGAAGGCTGAAGATGCGGGCTGGAAAGGTAATGAGTTAACCATTAACCGCGACATTATCGTGTTGGCTAACCCTGAAATTGCTCTGTTACCAAACTGGGTGATTGCATTGGTTGCTGCCGGTGGTTTAGCAGCAGCGTTGTCAACGGCAGCAGGTTTGCTAATGGCGATTTCTGCGGCGATTTCACATGACTTGGTGAAGAATGTATTTGCACCAAATATCAGTGAAAAAGGTGAGCTCTTGACAGGCAAAATAGCCATGGCAGCCTCGATCGGTGTAGCAGGATACTTGGGCCTTAATCCGCCTGGGTTTGCTGCGGGTACTGTCGCGTTAGCGTTCGGTATTGCGGCGTCAACCTTGTTCCCTGCCATCATGATGGGCATCTTCTCTAAGAAGATGAACAAAGAAGGTGCGATGGCTGGTATGTTGGCTGGTTTAATCGTGACCTTGTTCTACGTGTTTGCACATAAAGGCTTGTTCTTTATTAAAGGCACGGGTTATCTTGAACTGGTAGGTGGCGCTAACGGCTTCTTTGGTATCACGCCAGAAGCATTTGGTGCAGTCGGTGCCGGCGTGAACTTCTTGGTTGCCTTCATGGTTGATAAAGTAACCAAAGAACCACCAGAGCACATTCAGCAGATGGTTGAAAACGTTCGCGTACCCCGCGGTTCGGGTGTTGTAACGGGCTCACACTAAGCTAGTTTGGTCAGATCAGGGGGGTTGGTTTATCTTTGCAACCCCTGAACTGAACCACAACAACTTAATGTTTTAAACTGAACCCTGACAGCGTAGTGCTGTTAGGGTTTTTTATTTGCGGAGTGAAGTATGGTATTTGATGTCAGCATGGCCATCACATGGATATTATTCATTGCGGTGTTTCCGATTGGTTTTTTTTGGTTCCGGCGTGCATGGCGCATTTTGGTTAAAAAAGATTACTCTGAAGTGGCACTCTCTCGGGGTGTTCCACCCCCAAGGCCAGAGCGTTTTGCGATGTTTGCAGGTGCCATTAATTTAGTCGGTGGCTTGGTAATGCTTTACGTGGTGTTTTGTGTGGTGGTTTAAGCGTTACCGTACAGCACTTGGTCAGCTATTGCAGGTTCTACTATTTGGATGAAGCTCATTTTTGATTTTATTTTGAGCCGTCATGCACGTTTAATTAGCAAACCGTAGGAATTTTAATCATGCCCACCACAGATTCCAGTCGTAACGAGCAACCTCTAATTAACGATATACGTTTATTAGGCAAGCTATTAGGTGATGTGGTGCGTGAGCAAGAGGGCAAAACCGCCTTCGATTTAATTGAGCGTATTCGTAAGCTGTCTGTCGCCTTTCGGCGTGACAAAAAGACAGAAACCGACCGCACTTTAAAACAAATGCTTAAAAAACTGTCAGCCGACCAAACCGTTAGTGTGATTCGTGCATTTACCTACTTTAGCCACTTAGCCAATTTAGCTGAAGATCGTCATCATATTCGTCGCCGCCAAATTCACGAACGTGCCGGTAGCATTCAAGATGGCAGTTTGGCGCGTGCGTTAGAGCGCTTGCAAACCGCTGGCATTAAAACGCCAGCCATTATGCGTTGCCTACAAAACACCCATATATCGCCAGTATTAACCGCGCACCCCACTGAGGTACAGCGTAAAAGCATTCTGGATGCTGAACGTGCCATCGCTCACTTATTAAGCGATCGCGATGGCATTGCGAACCGCCCTACCGACCAAAAACAAAAAATTGAGCTTGACCTAAATGAACGCACAATTAAAGCTCGCGTATTACAACTTTGGCAAACCCGTTTACTGCGTTTTACGAAACTAACCGTTGCCGATGAAATTGAAAATGCACTAAGCTATTACGAGTCAACTTTCTTAACGCAAATACCGGTTTTATACGGCCAACTTGAAGGCATGCTATGCCGTCAAGATATCGCTTCTTTCTTAAAAATGGGGAACTGGATAGGGGGCGACCGCGATGGCAACCCCAACGTCAATGCAGAAACCTTAAGCTTTGCTCTTAAAAAACAGTCTGAAGTCGCCTTACGTTTTTACCTCACAGAACTGCATCGTTTGGGTGGTGAGCTGTCTATGTCAGCCATGCTGATGCCAGTTGAAGGAGCGATGCAAGCTTTGGTTAACCGTTCACCTGACAGCAACGCACACAGACAAGACGAACCTTACCGCAGAGCATTAACTGGCATGTATGCCCGTTTAGCAGCCACTCTGAAGGCGTTAACAGGCGGTGAAGCTGCTCGGCATGCCATTTCACCCCAAGACCCCTACCCTTCGCCAGAAGCCCTGCTAGACGATTTAAAAGTCATGCATAGGTCACTAGCTCTGAACCGCAGTGAACTGCTGGCACAACACCGACTCGTGCCACTCATGCGAGCCGTTGATGTGTTTGGCTTTCATTTAGCAACGGTTGATCTCAGGCAAAGCTCTGATCAACATGAAAAAGTTATCGCTGAACTACTGGCGACGGCAGGACTATGCAATGATTATTGTCAACTTAACGAAGCCGAACGGGTAGCATTACTGACCACCTGTTTACAAGATGTACGCGCCTTACGTGTACCTCTAGCCTCTTATAGCGAACACACCCAATCTGAAATAGGGGTGTTTGAAGCCGCTCGTAAAATGGTTAATCAATTTGGTCAACAGTCGATTCGTCAATACATTGTCAGTCATACTGAAACGGTTAGCGATTTACTTGAAGTTTATGTTCTACAAAAAGAAGTGGGGCTATTTAAAGGTACCTTGTCGCAAGCAAAAGCCCCAAAACCCTCAAAGACATCCATTGCATCTCATGCCACACAACCTGTACGTTGCCAGTTGTTGGTAGTACCCCTGTTTGAAACCATTGACGATCTCACCCGTGCACCCGACATCATGGCGGCTTTATATGCCGTTCCAGGTTTTGCGACGATGGTGCAAAACAGTGGTGGTGAACAAGAAATTATGTTGGGTTATTCAGATAGCAATAAAGATGGTGGTATTTTTACCAGCACTTGGTCTTTATATCGAGCTGAAGTCGCTTTGGTTGAATTATTTAAAAAGCTTTCAAAGCCTGAACCGATTACGCTACGATTGTTTCATGGTCGAGGTGGCACGGTTGGGCGCGGCGGCGGCCCAAGCTATTCAGCCATCTTGGCCCAACCCGCGGGTACCGTTCAAGGGCAAATTCGCCTCACTGAACAAGGTGAAACCATTGGTGCAAAATACGCCAACCCCGAAATTGGCCGCCGAAACTTAGAAACACTGGTGGCGGCCACCATAGAGGCCACATTACTGGTTCCTGAACATACCGTACCGCAATCATTTATTGACGCGGCTGAATTAATTTCTAGCTATAGCCTTACGGCTTATCGTGGCCTGGTATATGACACCAAAGGATTCGCACAGTATTTCTTTGAATCCACCCCAATACGTGAAATTGCAAAGTTAAATATTGGTTCACGCCCAGCGGCACGACCCAAAGCCGGCCTACCCAGTGAGCGCATTGAAGACTTACGCGCGATACCTTGGGGGTTCAGTTGGGGGCAATGTCGACTCAATTTACCCGGTTGGTTAGGCTTTGGTGCGGCAATTGACCAGTTTATTCATCATCACCCCACATTAAGCGCTAAACAAGCAGAACAATTTTTAAAACGCATGCATGAAAAATGGCCTTTTTTTCAGACCTTGGTTTCAAATATTGACATGGTCATGGCTAAAAGCGACCTCGCATTGGCGTCGCGTTATGCTGACCTTGTGACCGATAAAAGACTTAGCCGACAAATTTTGCTAAAAATTCAAACCCAATGGGATCAAACTCGCCATGCCTTAACCGTTATAACGGGTCATAAACATTTATTGGCGACCAACCCAGCGCTTGAAAGATCTATACGACATCGGTTTCCGTACATCGACCCATTGCATCATTTACAAGTTGAACTGATTCAACGGTTTCGTCGTGATGAAAACCAAATTGAAACGGATGAAAGAACCAAACGAGGCATACATATTGCCATTAACGGTATTGCCTCAGGTTTACGCAATACAGGCTAAATCACCATGCGTTCCCCATATGGTGCATTACGACTTGATCAGGTACTGTCATGACAAGTCTTTACGCACGCTCTTATGAATACGTCTAACAACTCGCCAGACAATTAAAATAACAAAGGGTATCGATAAGCCTGCCGCCACTTCTGGTTTAACGGGCAAACCTGCTGCCTGAGCAGACTTCGCAACATATAGAAGCAAACTCACCACATAGTATGAGATGGCCGCAATTGACAGGCCTTCAACAGTTGTTTGTAGGCGCAACTGAAGCGACTGCCCTCGGGTTAGCTTTTCTAAAAAGGCTTGATTTTGAACCTCGGTCGCAATATCGACCCGTGTTCGTAACATTGAGCTGGTTCTTGACACCCGTTCAGCCAGTGAAAACAAACGGTCAGAAGTCGATGCCACCGTTGCTATTGCGGGCGAAAGGCGACGACGCATAAATTCGCCGATGGTTTGCGTGCCCACAACGGGCTTTTCTCGTAATTCTGTTATACGTTGATTAACAATCGCATCATAGGCTCGCGTAGCTGAAAACCGATATAAATTCAAAGCGGTTGCTTGCTCAATACGAGCCGCAAGCGAAATGAGTTCATCTAGTAGTTTTTGATCGGGCGTGTCTTTATCTTCTAATAAAACCGTCATATCAGCCAATTGTTTTTCAGCTGAAGTAAGCTGTGGACTAAGCGCTTTAGCAATGGGTAAACCGCGTAAAGCCATCATGCGGTAGGTTTCAATTTCAAGTACACGCTGCACCACACGCCCAATGCGTGTAGCACTACTGCCCAAAGGTGCAAAAACTATAAAGCGCTCAAAACCTGACTCGTCTATTAAAAAATCTGACACAGCTAAAGAATGGCCATCAACGCCAATCATTGAGGCCACAATATGATTTTGCCCTAACCATTGCCGTGCAGATTTTAACGTTGACTGGGTATCAGTTAAGGGGTCTGGCAAAACGACTAATCGTGCGGCAACACAAGTTCGCCCAGGTATGGTGGCCAACCAACCTAAAGGCAAGACATCAAGGCCTGTTTCAGGTTGAGAAATAGCTTCAAAAGCCTCTTGAGCTGTCACCGTTTGGTAAATCACATAGCGCGTAAACTCAGTATGCCGTTCCCACTTTAAAACCCCACTTTTCAGGGTAATTTGTATGAACTGATCACTTAATTGTTCAGGCAACAGACCCGACATGCCTGGTAATAATTGCAGGTGCTGGCAGGCTTGTTCTGTCGTCACGCCATCGCTAAACACCGCAACATAATGCACAATTGTTGGCAGCAATACCTCGCCTGTCGGGCGCGAATGAACCTCGTTGTGAAGCGTAAGTCGTAACGCATCATCAGCAGGCAAAAGGTGAGATTGATTAGTCATCATTAAATAGGCATCAATGGTTTAAGCATGATTCGTTAGGCTTCGTTAACTGGTGCATTAATGGGTAAATGACCATGAAAAGCGCCCTCAGGCAAGGTTTCAACATAAACAGACTGACTGGGAAAGGCAAAGCCTGAGCCTGCATTTTCGACTACTTTTTTAATAGCGTAAGCTAGGTTTTCTTTACAAATCAACCAATCACCCCAAACCGTAGTGTACGTGAAGGTATAAATCATTAAGTCAATCGAACTGGGGCCGAATTTATCAATTCTGACAAATAACGAGGCATTGGGCGGTTGAACAAAATCAGGGCTAGTGGTTAAGTATTGTTCAACGCCATCTCGTATTTGACGCAATTGTTCAGTCGTCGTGCGGTATTCAAGGTTTACCAACCAGCTAATACGACGATAAGTCATGTTGCTAAAGTTGGTCACGGCATTATCAGAGAGCTTTTGATTGGGGACAAAAACGGGGGCTGCATCGAAGCGTCGAACCTTGGTTGAACGAAAACCAATGTGCTCAACCGTACCCTCAACCACACCGTCAGCCAAGATCCAATCACCATTTTGAAATCTTTTTTCAATCAATATACATAGACCACCGATTAGGTTTTTGAATAAATCTTGCGCCCCGAGTGCGACCGCCACACCAAACAACCCCAAACCCGCAATAATGGGGGCCACTTGAATACCCCAAACTTGCAATATAGTGGCTGCACCCAAAGCAATTAAAGCCCAGCGTGTGCCCGTAACCGCCCACTCGACCATTTCTGTCGTCAACACCTTTTCAAGACGAATTAAAAGCTGCTTGAGCGGGGCAACCGCGTTGTACAAACCCCAGAATATGGCATAAGCAATTAATGACTTGACCAATTTGTCACCAAACTCATTCGGCAAACCTTTGAGATCAAGCGTGTTGAGTGCAAAAAATATGCCGACCACCACAAATGTAAGACGCACCGGACCTGTCAGAAGGTCAATAATCTGATCATCAAACGTCGTCTTGGTTTTTTGAGCCCAACGTCGTAGCGTGCCCAGCACAACTTTACAAAAGGCACCCCGCAACATATAAAAAAACAAGAAAATAACCAAAGATATCAGTACATCACCAATTGAATAACCTAAAAAACCGGTTTGCCAAACCTCGGCAACGATCTTCCAAAATGACATAAATTGAGTGTTGACATCTTGCATCGGTATACTTTCCTTATAAAAAATTGCTTTCAACGTTCGAGTTAAATCTTGCATTCAGTCTTAACTTTCTTGCAAGCTTGAGATGAAACCCATTGCATTTTAGCGAACAAGGTTATAACGTTCTGCTGTAACGTAAAAATATAACCCATAGGGTTCAAACACAGTCTAGACTATTGTTTTTAAGTTAACACAAGAAAAAAACAGCTACTACTCTTACACAACATATATAAGTTTGTCTTGGTAGTACAAAAAAATTTATTTTACAAAAAATGCACCCTAACAGTTAAATACAAAAATTCTAAAAATGAAATCAACGGGTTTGATCTCCAGACAAAGCATGTTTACAGCTTTAACTTTGTTTTTTACCGCAAGTTTTGCTTTAACACTCTGGATGGCGTTTTATGTTCCAGTTTATGGTGACGAAATTGCTTGGAAGCTTTTTAGCAACCGTCAGTTTGTCGATCACGGTAAGCTCGTCTACATATTCGCACAATGCGACAAAGGCTATTGGCTCGATACGCCAATCACTTGGTACCCCATGCAATGGCTTGACAGCTTAATTTATGGCAATGCCAGCAATGATAGGCTATTAAGAATATTAGGTTCAATGGGTTTTGTTTTACTCCTGGGCAGTTGGACTGTCATACTTCGGTCAACATCACAACTTCCTTGGCTTATTTGCACATTATTTGTAACGGTGTTTTTTTCGTTTGGTATAACACCATTTTTAATGGTTTTTAATCGGCCTGAACTACCGCTTTTGCTGTGGTTAACGCTTGCTCTAATGCTGTCGCTTTGGTTTGATCGTCACCCCCTTCAAACGCGAACCAGCAAAATACTCCTTACACTAGTGTTTGCTTTAATAGCCTGCCTCATGACGGCGACTCACCCCAAAGGGCTATTCTTTTTTCCGCTTCTATTGTTGGCTTGGTGGCGAAGCGTTAGGTGGTGGCCAGCAGTATTGCCACTATTAACCGTTATGGCCTGGACGGGCTTTGAAACCAACCGCATCTGGAGCATTCGAACTTCATGCGAAGAATACCCAGGTTTAAGCGCGCTTCTTAAAAGCCTCACGCTTAGACCCAATCAACTTTGGCAACAGCCCCTTGATTTTATGACTGGGGTATTTACAAACATTAAGCACTCAACCCAATACATTTCTAAAATGGCGTTCGATGCCGCCTACTCCGCTGATTGGCTACCAGCTGGCGGCGCAACATTTAGCAAGCTGTCAGTTGTTTGGGTTTCACAAATTTTAGTGTGGTTGCCCATTGTGCTCATGACAATTGTTATCGTGTGGAACACCATCAATTTAGTCACGTCTACAACACGTGATCGTCGCTTTTGGCCTTTTGCAAGCCTTATTTTTTTATCACTTATGGTGATTATGAGCTTTCAAACTGCAAAGAATTTTTACGAACCTTCACTTATTTGGCCACTCATACTTTTAGTTACCATCTATAGTTTTCATGGTACTCAAAACAATACTGAAATAGCTAATAGTCAACGCATCGTTCGTTGGGTTTTACCAACTTTACTGATCGCCAGCTTACTAAGTGGTTACATGCGTTATGAACTATTTTTCCATCACGCCCAATCTTGGCAGATCAAGCAGTCACAAGATCATTCATTAAAAATTAATGAGCTTCAACAATTTGCGCAGAATCAATGCGGCATTGAACCCCATACACCAAACTTAGCCCTCAGCTTAGTTGCTTACGGTTCATTTTGGGAACACCCCAAACCCATCATCTTAGACTACAGTACTGGCTGGTGGGCGACCGAGGCAAACTTTGCACAAACCATGCATAAACGCGAGGCTGGCGGTTTGGTTGCAGAATGTCGAGACTTGCCCCCTGAAATTAAGCCATTTGCAAAAAGGCAAGGTAAAAACTGCTGTGTCAGCGGTCATGACCTAAGAAATCTAATTAATCTGCCATCCACTCAGAAGTGATTTGGTTTTGTTAAAACTAAAAATAAAGAGCTACCCCAAGGTGGTTTGATGCCTGAAGTGCCTTCACATGCACAGAGGGCTTGTAAAATTTTATTTATGGTCGGGTGAGGTAGCCCTAAATCTGATCGATAGCCATCTGTAGGTTTGCTAACGTTTCGTTGAAACTTTTGCGTCACACGCGTTGCCCAAATGATCGGTGACAACACAAAAGGCCAATACTGTGATCGCGCTACCTCAAAACCCGTAGACTGAATGAACGGAACAAGAGTTGATTTTGAAAACCTTTCGGTGATACCGACTGCAAAGTCATGATTTCCCTTAAATGCATTTAAAGCGGGAACATTCAAGATCATGATGCCGTTTGGCTTTAGCAGGTTTAAACATGACTTAAAAAATACAGTGCGCTGATAAATAGATAAATGATAAAGCGTATCATTATTCACAATCACGTCATAAGACTGCGGCGCAGCAACATCAGCCAATTGCGCTAAATCACCTAGTTTGACAGCTAGCCCGCGAGACTTAGCGTGCTCAACCGCATCAGTAGACAAATCGAACCCCTCTGCATGAATAAACCCCGCGCTCTTTAACGCAACTAACAACCCACCCGTGCCACAACCGGCGTCGAGTATTTTTAAATTAAAGGGAGATGTTTTTGCACGGGGGCTTGAATTTGTGATCGGTTGCGTGCTCAATTGAATAGCCTTTTGCGAATGGCGTTCAATCGTCTGTATCACTTGGCTATGCAAGGTCGTATACCACCAATGCTGCGACTCAACTGCCGCCATGATGTCGTATTCTTGACGGTTACCTATCATGTGGCACCGCGAAGACCCAATATTTTTGAATCACAAACGTTAAAATCGTCACGACAATAATTGCAATGATTTGACCCATCAAAGGGTCTAAGGTTAATACCTCAACCAACAGACTTAACAGCAGCGAGTTAAGTATGAAAATAATCGCATAAGAGCTTATATATTTAGGCAAACTTTGCCCCTTCGCCTTAGCTTGTTGAAAGGTAAAGCGCTTATGCGTGGCATAGCTTAAAAACACGCCAACCGCATAAGCCAACAATAATGACATGGTGTAATGCAGCTGCCCTACTTTAAAAAAAAGTGCAAACAAGGCGTAACCAAATAAGGTATTAAACCCGCCGACTATTAAAAAGATTAAAAAACGCGAGTCGATTAATTTTTTTAAAACTAGTTTCATAGGCACTAGTTTCATTCGTTACTTGTGGTGAGCGTAGTCTTGAGCTTATTCCACCTATTCATAGCAACACTCGTTTTGAACAGATCTAAACAAATCATGACAAATAGTGGTCTCTATTTTGTTCAAAGAATTCAAGCGTATGCTGTAAACCATCAGCCAGATACACTTTAGGTTGCCAACCGGTATGCTCAACAAAGGCACTGAAGTCGCCATAGTAGTCGCCAATATCAATGAGTTTTTTATCTTTTGGAAATGGCACCACCTCAAAATTCACGTCAGACAGCTTTTGTAAAATACGAACCAAATCAAGTACGCTTTGATACTGCATAGACCCTAAATTAAACACTTTACCCAAACATGAGGGCGTCGCTAAAGATACCAGTAAGGCATCAACTACATCATCAACATAGTTAAAATCTCTAAGCTGTGTGCCATCACCAAATATTTTAATGGGCTCTTTTTTTAAGCACTTACGAACAAAAACACCAATAAAACCCTGTCGATCGTTTCGTATTTGTAAACGTGGGCCATAGGTATTGGTAAGCCGTAATACAGTAGAGCGCACGTCATACACTCGGTGGTACAACAAATGATAGTATTCAGCGGCGAGTTTATTAATGCCGTTGACATCGACGGGCAATATCGGATGGTCTTCTCGAACAGGCAAACTTTGGGGTACACCATAGACCTGTCGAGTTGATGTGTAAACGGTGATGGCACTGGGGTTAAATATGCGGCAAGCTTCAACTAAGTTCATGCTTGACACGCAGTTTACCTGCAAGTCAATTAAAGGCTCGCGCATACTGTCACCATGGCTGACCTGACCCGCTAAATGAAAAATATAATCTTTATTTTTGACCGCCTCACAGACTGCTTCAAATTCCCGCATGTCTTGCGTATTAATATCGATTAAGTCTTTTACAGGTTTAATATTTTGCCAATTTCCGCCGTGGTGTGGCACCAAAGAATCAAGAACCGTAACATGAGCACGAGCTTGGGCCAAAGCGATAGCAAGTGTGCTGCCAATAAACCCTAACCCGCCAGTCACCAGCACCCGCTTACCCTTATAAAAGCTAGCGTAGGGATTCACAATGGACGCTCAGTTTGTTTACGCATAATTTTTCGTACTGAAAACTGAGGTAATTTATTAAGTTTGAGTAAAACTCGACCTAAGTACTCACCCATAAGGCCCATTGCAACCAACTGCACACTGGCCAAAAACAGCAGCACCACAATGACTGACGCCCAACCTGTCGGTAAATCAGGGTTAATAAACCGCTCAACAATTACAGCAATTGAAGCAATTCCACTGACAGCCGCCAAAATAAAACCAACCACCGTGGCAGCACGAAGCGGCAAAATTGAAAAATTAGTTAGCATATTCAGCCATAGGCTAATGAGTTTGCCAAGGGTATAGCCTGAACGACCGACCTCTCTTGCTAAGTGAACAGCCTCAACTGTTGAATAGCGTTGAGTGGTGCGCAAAATCAAACCATCAACATAGGGAAAGGGACCGTCATATTGAATGATCTGATCAACTAGCGGGCGGCTGACAACTTTGAATGATGATAGGTACAAATTGCGGGGTTTTTTTAAAACAAGGCTTGAAACCAAGTTATTAAACGAACTGCCTAAGTTTCGATAAAAAGCATGCTTTTTGGTCGCGTACTTTGAAAATACAACGTCATAACCTTTATCAAGCTCGTCAATTAACTTAATTACTTCTGAAGGCGGATTTTGTAAGTCATCATCCATAATCACAACATAGTCACCCGTGCTGTGATTCAAGCCTGCCATGACCGCATTGTGTTCGCCAAAGTTTCTAAATAAATCGATGTAGACCACCCAGTCTTTTTCTATGGCAAGTTGGGTACAGACCTCATCAGAATTGTCGCGAGTGCTGCCATCGTTGACCAGAATCATCTCTAATTCATTGGTAGCGGCTAACTCTCGTTCAATTTCATTGACCAAACGGGGAACAGTCGCGGCACCGTTATAAACAGGCACGACAATAGAAATCTTGCGTTTTGCATTCATTCGAACTCTCTAAGCACAAGGCCTAGTCGTCAAGTAGAGAACTCGACTAGGTTATTATCATTCGCACCATTTCAGTGTGTATCTACCTTCGGGGGCTATATTATTCCCTTAAATGACCTTTAAGCAAGGGCTTTGTCAACAAGCTTGTTGTGACGATGCTCTAACTTAAACTTCATTCAACTTTAACTTAGTCGGTAAAAGATAAAAATCTAATTAAGCCTTGCTAACTTTGAATGACGAATACCCTGAATAAGGTACAAGACTGCCGCAATAGCAACCCAAATACCAAACGTAATGTAGACAGTCTGGGTAAGGCTATAGATCAAATAACCGCAGGCCAAAATACTTAGTATGGGCGTAATGGGGTAGAGCGGCACCTGAAAGCCTTTTATAGGTTCTGGGTATTTGTGCCGAAGAATCATTAAGCTCATGGCCACAGCAGAGAACGCCACCAACGTGCCCATACTGACCATACCCCAAAGCAGGTGACTCGGCAACAAGCCAGCCAATGGCGTGATCAATAATGCCGAGGTCAGTGTACCGGCCCTCGGAACCCCTGAATTAAAGTGTATTTTACTAAATAGCTTAGGTAATAAACCGTCTCTAGACATAGCAAAGCAGACGCGCGTTTGCCCAAAGATAGCCACCAAAGTAACGCTAAAAACCGAAATGACCGCACCCACAGACATCAGCGCAGCTGACCAACTACCACCCGTTACACCTTCTAAGATGATTGCTAACCCAGCTTCTTGGCCAGTAAAATCTGAGACAACCTGAGCCCCTAAACTACTGACCGCAACTAAAATATAAACACTTGTCACGATAATAAGAGCAATCACGATAGCCAACGGTATGTTGCGAGAAGGGTTTTTAACTTCTTCGCTCGCACCCACGATAGCGTCTAAACCGATGTAACTAAAAAAAACAATAGCAGCACTGGCACCCACCCCCTCAATACCATTTGGCATAAATGGATGAAAATTATCAAAGTTAAAGGCTTGAATTGTCATCACAACAAACAAAACCAAGATGATTACTTTGGTAAGCGTTAAGATTGTATTAATGGTGGTTGACTCTTTTGAACCCCTTAAAAGCAACAATGCGCAAACCCAAACCAAAATAACAGCTGGCAAGTTGATATAGCCCTCGCCCCCCAAGGTTAGGTCTTTACCATTCGCTAAAAATGGCGCTGTTTTTAAAGCTGCGGGTATTTCTAACCCAAACATAATGCTGATGAGTTGGTTAAGATAACTACTCCAACCGACAGCCACGGCTGCGGCAGCAATACCCCACTCTAGAATCAAACATGACCCAACAAATACCGCGGCCACCTCACCCATAGTCATATAGGCAAAGGTATAGGCAGACCCCGCAATTGGAATACGTGCTGAAACCTCGGCGTAGCATAATGCAGAAATACCTGCCGTAAAACCAGCAATGATGAACGAAATCACAACGGCAGGTCCTGCAATCGGTACGGTTTCAGTCAAAGCAAAAAAAATACCGGTTCCCAACGTACAACCCACACCCATCATGATCAAATTGAATAATGAAATGGTTCTAACAAACTCCCCAACAACACCCCCTTGTAAGGAAATGCTTGGCATAGCTTTTGTGCGGGTCATAGCAGATAGAGAGAAACGGCTCATTTTGCTAATTAACCAACTTTGTGAAGCTCAACTTCAAAAATAAGGTCAGCATTAGGAGGAATCACACCACCCGCGCCACGTTCACCGTAACCCATGCTTGAAGGAATAATCAGGGTACGCTTACCCCCAACTTTCATGCCTTGAACGCCTTGGTCCCAACCTTGAATAACGTGCCCAGCCCCTAATGGGAAGCTAAACAAATCACCCCGATCAAGTGAACTGTCGAACTTTGAACCTTTTTGCTCGGGTGCGTCGGGGTTAAGCAACCAACCTGTGTAATGAACCGAAACCATCTGGCCTGCTACCGCTTCATCGCCTTCACCGACTTGGTGATCAATTTTCTGTAATGTCATATCAGTATCCATTGAGTTTAAAAAAAAGTCGAAACGTACAGGTAATATGTTAAACGCTTGACGATGCGTGCGGATGCATATGTAAAAGTAAGCGTTTTTCTCTAACGAATGTGCCACTTAGATTGGAAATGTTGGCCAAAAGCAGGGTCAAAGACAAAAATGCAAGGAGTGAGTGGCTAAACTGATAACATTGAGAGAATATGATGAAATAGGGGGGGCAGACATAAATTTGTTATGTTCGTCTGCTCGATGCCTTTGACATGACAAATAATTTTTAAATGGCTTTATGAATCATCTCGGCAAACTTAAGTCAAATTTTTTTCATTCGCTTGACGGTATGAAAGTACTGTGGCGAGAGCACTCATTTCGAGTTGAGTGTTATGTATTTGTGCCACTTATTTTGGTATTGAGCTGGGTTAACGTCAGCACCACACAAAGAGCATTGGCTATCGTTTTAATGTTTCTTGTTTTAATAACCGAGGGGCTCAATACGGCAATTGAAATTGTCTGCAATCGCATTACAACTGAAATTGACCCCGGCATAAAAGCTGCAAAAGACGTCGCAAGCGCAGCCGTGATGTTAATGAATATTGCGCTATTTATTTATATTTGTTTGATTTTGTTCTGGGCTTAATTGCCAAAGCGCATCGTATCTTGTTGAAGGGCTAATAATTTCAAGTGATAAATTTTTAGATTGCAGTTCAAGATAATTATCCACAGGGGCAAAAACTGAATAGCCCAACCCAAATTTTTGAGTGTTGTCTTTCATCAACCCAAGTGAGTCAAGAATGGTTGGGGCAACATCAAAGTGCGTCATATCAGTTCTTGCCAAGCCGACTTTGTTCGTTCTGACGTACTTAAAATAAACCGTACGGTCATTTGAAAATTTCTTTTCTTGTTCGGGTATGGCCATAAACAAATGATCACCCATTACGACGATGTCAGTATTGTCTAATAACTTGTTTTTTAAAATGCGTTCAACAAACTGGCCAACAGACCTTGAAGAGCACTTCACGGCACCTTCAATACTGGTTTTTCTTTCTTGCACTTCGCACCGTGGTGAGGGTAACCCATGCGGTGTATGGTTATCGGTCGTAAGAATCGTCAAGTTAAATGGCTTGCTTGATTTAGCGGTATCAACGGCTATGTCGTATGCTAAGTCAAGTAGAGAGTCATCATGTAGCCCCCAACCCCAACTGGTAAACAAGTCTTTATCTTTTATAAATTTTTTAACCTCATTACGACCAATTAATTGATCAAAATGATGAGTATTATAAAACTTGCTGACCCCCGCAAACTCAACCTCAGGCCCTGTTAAGAAAATTTGCTCGTAACCAAAGTTATTTAATATATCGCCCAAACACAAAGCGCTCGGTAAAAATTGATCTTGTTTAAATACATTCCAGTCGTTTGGGTCAAAACCTTTTAGCGGTATGGCACATTGTGAGGCAACCATACCTGCAATGCTCCAATTAGTTCCGGGTGCTTGGCGAAAACCTGACACATGAAAACCTGGCAATGCTTCAATGGGCTTAATTAAGTTTTGGCCTTCAATATCTTTAAAGTTATTTTCTAAAGACTCAACATACAGCAAGATCAAGTTTCTTGGCTGAGTGGGTGAGACAAGCTCTACGTTTTGAGGCGATTGATAAAGGGCCGTAAACAGATCAGCACCAAACTTGGTTTGAATATAATCTTTTAAGTTCAAATTAAGGGTGGCGACCGATAAAGAAAAAACAATAAAAACGAGAGATAAAGCTTTAAGAGCTTTGTAAGCTTGATGGGCTGATTTGCGTCTGATAAAAACCCGTAGCGCCACATAAATTAGCGTGGTGGCCAGTGTGTAGCCAACAACTGACTTTAAAAACGACGTGATAACAGCTGCATCGGCACCTTCGTTACCCGCTAAACCGACTTGAATGTGAAAAAGAAATTGCCCAAAAGCAACGTCTGTACCGTAACTTGCAACCACCCACCTCGAGAGAAATAACAAAAATGATGCGACAAAGACGCTAAAGGTGAGCATGGTGCTTTCGGTGACAAAGGGTTTACGAGTATAAAATATACTCATTATGCATCACAATGGCTTTTCAACGTTTTAAAAATAAAAAGTGTACATCTACTATTCGTCACAACAACTTGGTTCCACTGACCCTAGGCGATTTAAAGTACTAAACCTCTTCACAAATCGGCTGCTCAAATGAGACAATACTCTATTTTGCAAATGCTGAATGCAAGATTGCTAGCCAGCAAAAGCGCTACACAGACCCTGCAAAAATGGTGTGACGAACATCACGTGGCCAGCCCAGCCAAAATACGGGCCGTTCGAGACATCAACCTGACTAAACCCGCATCTGATGACATACTGCACGCACTTGATGTTTCAGACGACGAACAAATAGAATACCGAAGCGTTCAACTCTTTTATGGTGACTTTGTTCTATCAGAGGCTGACAACTGGTATGTACCGTCTCGTTTGACGGTTGAAATGAACCATATATTGAACAACTCTGATACCCCTTTTGGGGTGGCCGTTGAATCTTTAAATTTTCATCGTCGCACCGACGAGGTGCAATTACTGTGGCATCCTAATAGTATGGCTGAAAACCCACAAACGACCAGCTTTGAATTGTTCGTCATACCTGACCAAATACTGCAACATCGAGCTGTGCTTAAAACTGAACACAACATACCTTTTAGCATTGTGATAGAAACTTACACGAAACATATTTTTGACACCAAGCAATAAACTTAACTGAAAAAAACCTGATGAAAGCGTAGCAGTAACCCGGAATAAAACATGCCTCACCTATTTAAAGACCACGTAGCACCCATAACGCCTAAAACGCACACCGCACCTGCAGAACGCAGAACACTCTTGAAATATCAAACACCTATTGCAACGCTCGTAGACCTTAATACGTACCCAAGGCTCAAGC
>ERZ888423.1883-NODE-1883-length-16931-cov-15.768843_pt1 | contig 16931 bp, 16 predicted proteins | sample MGYA00520523_ERZ888423 | MGnify/ENA primary metagenome ERZ888423 (study PRJEB32303, sample SAMEA104408611) | aquatic metagenome | biome: Brackish water; feature: Pelagic; material: water | place: Baltic Sea | collected 2014-06-08T10:24:00 | depth 30,27 m ...
ATCCACCACATCCGCGGCTGCACGCCGACGATCCGGAACTCGGTCCAACCCGTTTGGTCGGTCACCGGCTCGACGTCGACATAAAGCGAACCGCCACGCCACCCGTGGCACACCACTGTGACCTTGCCGACTTCGACATCGCGCACGGCAGCCGGCTCGGAGTGTTCGGCGCGCTCCCTCATGACAACTGCCTCATTGGTCGTCCAGTAATTTCATCGCACGGAGCAGTGCAGTTTCAGCAAGATCCGTGCTCTGTTCGTCATGTATTGACATGTAGTGGGAACCTCACCACGGCGAATGTAGCCCGTGCCAGTGGCCCAATGTTCTGGCCCAATGTGGTGGCCCACGGCTGTGGCAGGATGACGGATCGATCTCGAACGGGGCACCACCATGGCGACAGAACTTGCGACTGACTATCTGATCGTCGGGAGCGGGGCCGTCGGCATGGCGTTCGCCGACGTGATCATCAGCGAGACCGACAAGAACGTCGTCATCGTCGACCGATTCGCCAAGCCCGGTGGCCACTGGAACAGTGCGTATCCGTTTGTCACGCTGCACCAGCCGTCGCAGTTCTACGGGGTGAGTTCGCGTGAGCTGAGCAAAGGTCGAATCGACGAAGTTGGCCTCAACCGGGGCCTCAGCGACTTGGCCAGCGGCGCCGAGGTCAGTGCCTACTACGACGACGTGATGCGCCACACGCTGCTGCCGACGGGCCGGGTGCGCTACTTCCCCATGTGCGACTACCGCGGCGATGGCAATTTTGAACACAAGCTTTCCGGCGAGCAGTTCCACGTCACACCGCACATGACGGTCGACTGCACCTACCTCAACACGACGGTTCCCTCGACGCACACACCGAACTTCGAAGTTGGCGCAGGCGTGCAGTTCATGCCACTCAATGACCTCCCGAAACTTGAGCACGCTCGCGCTGGCTACGTCGTCGTCGGTGGCGGCAAGACAGGAATCGATGCTGTCCTGTGGCTGATCGATGTCGGCGTCGATCCCGATCAGATCACGTGGATCGTGTCACGCGATGCATGGCTCTTGAACCGCAAAAACGCTCAACCAGGTCTCGAGTTCTTCGAGAACACAATCGGCGCCCAGGCCAACCAGTTCGAAGCAATCGCCAGCTCAACATCCGTCGCCGACATGTTCGATCGGCTTGAAGCGTGCGGCTATTTCCTGCGGCTCGACACCGCCGTCCGCCCAACGATGTTCCACGCCGCAACCATCAGTGAACTCGAGCTCGCTGAGTTGCAACGCGTCAAAAACATCGTGCGCATGGGCCGCGTCCAGACCATCAGTACCGACGAGATTGTGCTCGACGGCGGCACGGTACCGACGACTGCTGAGCATCTATTCATTGACTGCTCGGCATCGGCCATTTCCAACCTTGAGCCGAAGCCGATCTTTGAAGATGGCCTCATCACCCCGCAAACCGTGCGGAGCTACCAGCCAGCTTTTAGCGCCGCGTTTGTCGCACACATCGATGCGACCCGCGAGACCGTCGAGGAAAAGAATCACTTGTGCCAGGTTGTTCCCCTCCCGAACGCTGATCTCGACTACCTGAAGTTGACGTCGGCGTTCATGGTCAACCAGTTCAACTGGGGTCAGAACCCCGAGATCAAAGCATGGTTGCTGGCAAACCGTCTCGATGGATTCAGCCAGACCATTGCTGCAGTTCCGAAAGACGACGAAGCCAAGATCGCGATCCTCCGCAAGCTCAGTGACAACGCATTCCCGGCGGTCGCCAAGCTCGGGGAATACATCGCCGAGTACGAGTCGGCCTAGCGGTCACACTGTGCCTGGCACAGTGTGACCGACTCGCGTCTTTCAGCGAATCGCGACCGAGCGCAGCACGTCGACATAGTGATCGAATCCCGGGACAACCCGGCCGGAAACTTTGGCCATGTCATCCCAGCGCCGAACGAGCACCGCACCACGACTGCCGGGGTGGCGTTCGAAGACGTCGACTTCATCGGCGGTCATTGCGCCACCCTGTACGGCGAGGGACCGCACCGACGACGGCGACAGGGTCGCGAAGTACGACGGCTCGACGGCACACAGGTAACGCTTCGCAGCCACATGCAGCGCGACCGGCCCCGTGACCTCCGGCCCAAACCATGCGGCGAGGTACCGGGCGCCGGCTTTCTCGTGCTCGTAGTCGTCGACCAGGGTCGCATCGAGCCCGACCTGATCGTCGAGCAGCAGGTGCCCCACATCGTGCAGCAGGGCAGCTGCCACCAACGCATCCGATTCGCCAGCAGCCGTAGCCAACTCGGCACACTGCAATGCGTGCTGCAACTCGGTGATCGCCTCGTCGTACAACCGCGATGCCGCGGCGCTGGCGTACAGCGCCGAGAGGTCAGAGAGCGGCAGCATGGTCATTGCTGGACCGGTCGCCCAAGGAAGTCGTCGATGATGCTGATGCGGACGCGCTCACCCTCAAAGTCGTCCCCGGCCGCCGCGAAGTCTGCTCGCTTGTCGGCGTAGTAGCGGTCGCGGAAGTCGCCGCGTGACGCAGCGTTATACGTGAGATACGCGGCGCGGCGCGGCCGCTCGCTGCGGTTTGTATCGCTGTAGTGCGGGGTGTACGAATCAAAAAACAACAGGTCGCCCGGATCAAGCAGCACCGGGCGCCAGTCGAGCCCCGCCGCAAGCGCCTCGTCGATGCGGCCCCGCGCGTCGGTCGCCATCATGCTGCGGCGCCCCGGCGATCGTGTCGTACCGGCGTCTGGCGCAGGCGCCACGTAAAGACATCCGTTCTGTTCCGTCGCCGGATCGAGCGGGACCATACAGGAGATGTGGTGGTCGACAAATCGGTAGGCCGGTGCGTCTTGATGTGGGGCGAAGCCGCCGCCACCAGGATGCTTGTAGTTGATTTTCTCTTTGAACAGCAGCGCTGATTCGCCGAACAACTCGCTGAGCACTTTGCTGATAAGGCCGTCGCAGATAAACGCGCGGAGCACATCGTGGTGCTCGATGAAATCCTCGCTCCTGGCAAGAACGGGCCCAGCATCAGTCTGTTCGAAGTGGTGCAGGCCCGGGCCGTCGGCGTCAGCCCACCCCGCCACATCACACACCGCAGCGTCGATCGCGGCGAGTTCGTCCAGGTCGATCGCCCCGCGCATCACGAGCCAACCCTGTTCGCGAAATTTGGCCACGTCAGTCGTGATGTTTGTCATCACGTTTCTTCCAAACCAAGCAGCCCGACAATCAGCGGCGCCCACTCGAGCGCCGACGGTTGAGCAGTCTCGATCCATTGCACCAACGGCTCGGCTTCGGGTGCACCGCCGGACACGATGGCGAGTTGCGTCCGGCAACGGGGACTGCCGTGTTGTCCGCCGAGTGGAATCGGCGCCGCATCGAACATCCGCCCCGGTTCGGTCCATGCCATCCAGACGTCAGCGCTCAACCGCTCGGCCGACTCGATTCCGGCAACGGCCTCGATCGCGGCAAGGGCGTCCGGACCGACGTCGCCGTGGATCAATGCGCCTGTTCCGTCGGTCGCCACGTGAAGATCGGCGAACCCAGACAGGGCCTCGGCGAGCGCGACTGATGTCTGGTCGGCAATGGTCTCCTGGTCGTGGTCGGACAGGGTGATGACGACGGTGTGGTCCCACCCGTCGGCGAGCGCATCAATGAGTTCGCCGTACGCGCCGTCTGTCGCACAATATTGCGCAATTGCCTGCGGCGAGTCCGGCCCATAGAGGTGCGATGTCGTGTCGGGTTGATTGAGATGCAGCACGACCAAGTCGGCATTGAGATCGGCGCCTTGCACGGCTGCAACCACCGCCGCGTCAGCCGGATAGCCGAACTCGCAGCGGGCGGTGCCGTCCGGTATCCATCCACCTGGGGGCCACACCTCGTCGGCACGATCACCGCCCATCTGAGCGATTAACTTGTGATCACCGACGACCATGACCGATCGCCCGCCGGCCGCGGCGACGCGATCGAACAGCGTCGGGGCACGTGGTCCGGCTTTCGGCGACGGCACCCACCCCTCGCCATCGATCCAGGTGTAGTTGCCGTACACGCCCGTCTCGCTGGGGTCAGCACCCGTCATGAACGCCGCGTGATTGGCGTAGGTGACCGACATTGGCAGCGACACCCCACCATCGCGTGCACGTCCACCTTCGGAGGCCTGCCGCCAAATATTCGGCGTCAGCGCAGCACTGACGTGTCGATGTGGCAAAGCGTCGATGACAATCATCACCACACGCAAATCGTCGTTGATCACCCCCGCAGCGTAGGCCGCACACCGCGACGGTCGATCAACTCGGCTCTTCGAGATGGGCGCGTCAATCACCGGATGTCGTGACATTCGACACGTGGCGCTCTGATACGGTTTCGATAAACGACAACTTCCTGGGGGGAACGATGTTGGTAAGTACACGACGCCGCACACTGGCGATCTTGGTGTCTGGGGCACTGATCGCTGCTGCATGCAACGGCAGCGACTCGGCTGACGCACCTACTGCGACGGATGTTCCGGCGACTGCAACCGACGCTGAGCCCGCCGACACCCCAGACGCCGAGCCAAAGGCAACCGAGCCCGATGAACCGGCGCCACTTGAAGACGGAGATCAGCTGACCAGCGAGGGCGAGGGCAACGTCGACCTGGCGTCGCTCGAACCAGTCGCAGGTGGTGAGATTACCTTCGGGCTCACCAACGACGGCACCGGATTCGACACGACCGGCGCAGTTGCGCCCGGGTCAATCCGAGTAATCACCGCACTCAACGACTCCCTCGTCGGGCTCGACGCTGACGCAAAGTGGCAGCCAAACCTCGCCGAAAGCCTCACACCGAACGACGACTTCACATCGTGGACAATCACCATGCGACCCGGTCTGCTGTTCCACGACGGCGAACCCGTCGATGGCGAGGCCGTCCGCGCCAACCTGCAGGCGTTCAAAGACAGCCCGACCGTTGGATTCGCAATGGCCCAGGTTGACTCCATCACCGCAGTCGACGAACTGTCTGTCCGGCTCGACCTCAGCGCTCCATGGGCCGCACTTCCATACGGACTCGTTGGTCAGCCCGGCTGGATGGTGTCGCCATCGACGATCGGCACAAACGAGACGTTCACCGGTACCGGCCCATTCATACTCGAAAGCTGGACACCAGGCGACGGAGCACGCGTCGTGCGCAACCCAAACTATTGGCGGGCCGACGAGGGTTTGCCATACCTCGATGCAATCAACTTCAAGTTCCTCGTCGACGTAACCGTCAAGCGTCAGGCCTTTGAAGCCGGTGATGTGCAGGGCTACGTCAGCCCCGACGACGAGGACATCCTCGATTTCCTCGATGATGAAAAGACCGACGTGTGGATAGGCACCGCCGGCGCCAACGAGTATCTGTGGCTGCTCAACACCACCGCTGCTCCGTTCGACGACCTTCGCGTCCGCCAGGCCATGGCCCACGCGATCGATAAGCAGTTCATTATCGACGCGTTTCGTTCCGGCCTGACCGTTCCAGCCAACGGGCCGTTGAACCCTTCGGACCGTTGGTACACCGAGAACAACTATCCGCAGTTCGACCCGGCAGCGGCTCAGGCACTCGTCGACGAGTACGAGGCTGAGTTCGGTCCAATCGAATTCGAGTTGTCGATCGAGCCGAATGCGTCGACGATCGAAGTTGCCGAAGTGATGATGTCCTTCCTCACCGACGTCGGTATCGACGGCAAAATCAAGGAAATCGGTCAGGGCCAGTCGGCGCTCACCGCAATTTTAGACGACTTTCAGGCGTTCTCGTGGTTCCAATTCGGCTCTCCCGATCCCGACGGTGACTACGTGTTCTTCCATTCGAGCGGGGGTTTCCTCAACTGGACGAACCTGGTCAGCGCCGACATCGACGCCGGCCTCGACGCCGGTCGGCAGAACGTCGACGAAGCCACTCGCAAGGCGGGGTACGCGCAGTTCCTGCAGGCGCTCGGCGACGAAGTTCCAATGATCTGGGTCGATCACCTCAATGGTGTCGAGGCCGCTGTCACGCTGCCTGAACTGCACGGCATTGGCACCCCAGGCACCTTGCCCGACGGTTCGGCGTCCTTGCCGATGACCAATGGCAGCTTCTTCGCCTGGTCGGGCGTGTGGATCGAGCAGTGACCTGAACCAGCAGGCCCCAACATGCTGATCTTCGTTCAGCGCCTCGGGCGGCTGATCTTCGTCTTCTTCGTCGTCACCTTCGTGACGTTCTTTTTACTCGACCAGGCACCGGGTGACCCGGCTGAACGGTTTGCCGGGTTGAACGCCACGCCCGAGGTGATCGAAGGCATCCGCGCCGAACTCGGGTTGAACGGGTCGCTCCTTGAGCGGTACCTGCGCTGGCTTGGCAACGCGGTGAGGTTCGACTTTGGCGACTCCATCGTGACGCGCGGGTTCAGCAGCTGGGACCTCATCCGGGAGTCGCTGCCCAAGACGTTGGAGCTGATGGTGCTCGCCGAAATCATGGCGATCGGGATAGCGGTACCCCTGGCACTCGCATCGGCCCGCCGTCCTGGCAGCTTTATTGACAAGGCCTCTTCGTCGACCGCATTCGGCCTCCTCGCCTTGCCGGCGTTCGTGCTGGGGATCTACATGTCATTCATCTTCGGCGTGAAGCTCGGGTGGTTCCCGACCATCGTCGACAACTTGCCCGGGCTCAACGATGACCCGCTCGACAACCTGCGGCAGATGTTTCTGCCGTCGCTCACGTTGGCGCTGAACCTGGTGGCCGTCTATCTCCGCCTGCTTCGCAGCGACCTGATCGAAACCCTGCAAGAGGACTACGTGATGCTCGCCCAGGCACGCGGCTTGAGTGAGCGGCGGATCATGTGGCGCCACGTGCTGCGGCCGTCGTCACTCAACTTCACGACCGCCGTCGGCCTCAACATCGCAGGCCTCATCGGTGGCGCGTTCATCATCGAGGTGCTGTTCGCAATTAACGGAATGGGCCGACTCGTCATCCAGTCGGTGATACTCGAAGATTTCAACGTCGTGGCCGCGGTCGTCGCCATCCTGACCGCCGCCTACGTGATGATGAACTTCCTCGTCGACGTGTTGTATTCGATTCTCGATCCACGGATTCGCCATGGCGCTCGTTGAACCGGGGCCCACCGGGGTGAAAACCGAGGCTGAAGCAGTTGCAGCCATCGAACACGGAAACCCCGACCAAAAACGTCGGCTCGGCGTCACCTTCTGGCTGTCGGCAGGCTGGATCTTCACGCTCGTATTCCTCGCCTTATTCCGCGACATCCTGCCGATCCGCGACCCAGATGAACTCGGCATTCGGACACGTGAAGTCGCCAAGTTCGAGAGCCCCGGTTGGAACGCGTTTTTCGGCGGCGACGGCCAAGGCCGCGACATGTTTGCCCGGGTCGTCCAGGGTGCGCGACCCGCGCTGATCCTCGGCCTCACCGTCACCGTCATTGGCGGGATCCTCGGGAGCGCCGTGGGTGTCACGTCGGGGTACCTGCGCGGCAAGGTCGACACGGTCACAACCATCCTGATCGACATCGCGTTGGCGTTCCCCGGCTTGGTGCTCCTCATCGCTGTTCGGGCAACGTTTGGCAACTCGATGTTCGTGTTCATCGTCCTGTTCTCACTGACGAGTATTCCCGGCTACGCACGCATTGTGCGGGGTGCGTCGTTCGCGCTGTCAGAACGCGACTTCGTCGACGCCGCAGAGGCAATGGGGGCAACCAAACGACGAATTATCCTGCGCGAGCTCGCCCCCAACATCGCACTTCCCGTGCTGTCGTTTGCGTTCATTGGCTTCGCGTTAGTCATCGTTGCTGAGGGTGGGCTCGCCTTCATTGGCCTGTCACTTGACCAGATCACCTGGGGCAAGCTGATCGCCGACGGCGCCGGTGACATTGACAAGCATGCCCACGTCGCGCTCTTGCCCGCCACCGTGATGTTCCTCACGATCCTGGCTTTCAACCTCGTCGGTGACTCGATGCGAGCGCTCTACTCGCCACGTGAAGTCGCAACGCAGCGTCGCCTGCGCATCGGCCCCATGGCCGACACGAGGAGTGGCAATGAGGTGCTCTACATCGACGACCTGTTCACCGCGCTCCACACGCCGAACGGTGACGTGCATGCCGTTGACGGGGTCTCACTGTCCTTGAAAGCCGGTGAAGCGCTCGGTGTCGTTGGCGAGTCTGGGTCGGGCAAGACAATGATCCTCCGGTCGATCGTCGGTGCGTTCGCTCTCGCCGACGTCACCCGGACCGGCACCGTTGAAGTCGCCGGCGTCGACATGTTGCGAGCAGCACCAGCCGACATCAAGCGGACCCTCGGGACGCAGATCGGCATGATCTCGCAGAATCCGCTCACTGCACTCAACCCGGTCCGGCTGATCGAACACCAAATCACCGAGCCGATGCTTGTGCACACCGCCATGTCCAAGTCCGAGGCGCGAGCTCGGGCTCTCGAACTGATGCAGCAGGTCGGGATCCCGGCGCCTGAACGGCGCCTTCGCGAGTACCCGCACCAGCTGTCTGGTGGCATGCGCCAACGCGTGACCATCGCGATTGCGTTGGCAAACGAGCCGGCACTCCTGCTCGCCGATGAGCCGACCACTGCACTCGATGTCACCGTGCAAGACCAGATTCTGCGCTTGCTGTCTGAGCTTCAGCGCGAGCGGAAAATGGCCATGGTGCTCGTCACCCACGACTTGGCAGTCGTCAAGGGATTCACCGATCGTGTTGCGATTGTGTACGGCGGCGAGGTCATCGAGTCAGGGCCGACTCAGCAGATCTTCAACAACCCTCGACACCGTTACACCCTTGCGCTGATCCAGTCGATGCCCGACCTCGACCTCCCAAGCCACTGCGAGCTCACCACGATCGAGGGCACTCCTCCTTCGCTCATCTCACCACCACGTGGTTGTCGGTTTGCAGCGCGCTGCCCGGCCGCTCAAGACATCTGCAACACCACACCCCCGTCGGCCGACGAAGCCAGCGAGCACTGGTTCCGCTGCCACTTCCCCGCTGGCGACGATGCCAAAGGGAACGCCTGATGGCCGGTACCGGCACAGCACATCTCCGTGACGGTGTCGTGCTCAGCGTGACCGAGCTCGTCGTCGAGTTTCCCGCGCGCAAGAAGCAGACTGTGCATGCTGTTTCTGGCGTGAGCTTTGATCTCGACAAGGGCGAAACCCTGGGGATCGTCGGCGAGTCGGGCTGCGGTAAGACCACCACCGGTCGGGCCATCATGCAGCTCGAATCGGTGACCAGCGGAAGTATTCGACTGAACGGTGTCGACCTTGCCGCCAAGCAGGGCGAGCAGTTGCGCCAAGCGCGCAAAGCGATGCAAATGATCTTCCAAGATCCCGTGTCGTCGCTCAATCCGAGTCGGCGTGTCCGCGACATCGTCCGCGAGGGCATCGACATCTGGGGCCAAACCCGCGATGGCGATGTCGACGCATGGGTCGCCGAGGTCATGGAGTCGGTCGGGCTCGGTGACGAGGGTGTTGCCGACCGTAGACCCCATGAGTTCTCCGGTGGCCAGTGCCAGCGGATCAATATCGCCCGCGCTTTGGTGATGGAGCCTGATGTATTGATTCTCGACGAGCCGGTGTCAGCGCTCGACGTGTCGGTGCAAGCACAAATCCTCAACCTGCTCGAAGGACTGAAACGGCAGTTCGGGCTGACGATGCTGTTCATCAGCCACGACCTCGCTGTCGTGAAAAACATTTCTGACCGGGTGATGGTGATGTATCTCGGCAAAGTCTGTGAGATCGCCGAGACCGCCGACCTGTTCAGCCACCCGACGCACCCGTATAGCCGGGCGCTGCTTGCATCCATCCCCGGCAACAATCTCAACCTGCCACCGGCGAGTGAACTGATTAGCGGCGAGTTGCCCTCGCCAATCGACCCGCCGTCGGGTTGTCGATTCCGCACCCGCTGCCCGCACGCGACTGATGTCTGCGCCAGCACCGAACCCGAACTGGTCGAACACGAACCCGGTCACTGGGTTGCGTGCCACCACCCAGCGGTTACTGCGTGAATGAACGGTTTGCCCCAGTGATAGATCACCGACAGAAATGAGGACCCAAGGGTGACACCAGAGGAACTGCGCAAGGCCGTTGACAGCGGCACGATCGACACCGTCGTCGTGGGCTTCACCGATCACTACGGACGAACCCTGGGAAAGCGATTCGATGCGGCGTTCTTCCTCGAATCCATCGACGACGGCACGCATGCCTGCGACTACCTGATGACGGTCGACATGGAAATGGAACCGGTAGCTGGATACGCATTTTCGAACTGGTCATCGGGGTTCGGCGACTTCCACCTTGTGCCCGACCTCGACACATTGCGACTCGCCGCATGGGCTCCGCAGACGGCGTTCGTACTGTGCGATGTCGAACGCAATATCGATCACCATCCGGTCGGCGTGGCGCCTCGTTCAATCCTGCGCCGCCAGCTCGAGCTCGCACACCACGCTGGTTACACGCCCATGGCGGCAAGCGAACTGGAGTTCTTTCTGTATCGCGACACCTATCGCGCCGCCCACGACAAGGGCTATACCGGCCTCGTTGCCGCAGGCTGGTACGTCGAGGACTATCACCTGCTCCAGGGAGCGCGGGTCGAGGATTACGTCGGAGCGGCGCGACGTATGCTTCGAGACTCCGAGGTCCCTGTCGAAAATTCGAAGGGCGAGGCCGCGATCGGACAGCACGAACTGAATATTCGTTATGCACCGATCCTCACGATGGCCGACCGGCACGTCGTAATGAAACAAGCAATGAAGGAACTCGCCGACCAACAGGGTGTGTCGGTCACCTTCATGGCCAAGCCGCATCATGACCAATCCGGGAGTAGCTGCCACATCCATCTGAGTCTCTGGTCCAGTGAGGGTGAGGGGGCGACGAACCTTTTCTCCGATGGGACCGGCCGCACCGATGCGTTCCGCTGGTTTCTCGGCGGATGGATGCAGCACCTGTGTGACTTCATGGTGTTCTACGCGCCAACCATCAACAGCTACAAGCGTTATCAGGATCAGTCGTGGGCACCAACCGGGTTGGCATGGTCAGATGACAATCGCACAACCGGCTTCCGCATCGTCGGATCCGGCCCCGGCCTGCGAATCGAATGCCGTATTCCTGGTGCCGACGTCAACCCGTATCTCGCCTTCGCCGCAGCCTTGGCGAGTGGCCTCGATGGGATCGCGAACCAGATCGAACCTCCGCCGGAGTTCAACGGTGACGCCTACACGTCAGCCGATCTGCAGCGTGTTCCGACATCGCTGCGCGAGGCAGTCACCGTGTTCGCGGCGAGCGAGTCGGCGCGCCGCCTCCTCGGTGACGAGGTCGTTGAGCACTACAGCCATTTCTACCGGTCCGAATGCGACGCCTACGACAGCACGGTCACCGACTGGGAACGCCACCGCTACTTCGAACGGATCTGAGCCAGGCTCACGTTCGAATGAGCCGAGCCGATGACGTGTTGAACAGCAGCGCAGGCGGGCGCAGTCTGGGTGCTGTCGGCAGGTCGCAAGACGCCCGAGAATGACGGCGACCCGACGGTTGATGTCAGTGAGGTCGAGACTTTCTACTGCCGGAGGATTTCGGTCGGGCAGTTGATGGTTGGAGCGTTCGCCAGTCGTTGGTCAGATGTCACCAGCGTGCACTCCAGGGCTTCGGCGAGAGCGACGTAGCAAGCGTCATACGCGGTCACGTTCGCTCGGAGTTCGAACGCTCTTGACATCAGGGCCCCCGTTGGGAACCGAGCGATCGGCAGCGCGAGCAGATCGTCGACCGCGTCGCGGAAACGTTCATCGGTGAGATCTCCCTTCAACCAACGACGACGAAGAACCGACACCGTCTCGACATCGACGAGGTCAGGCGCTGATGCGGTGCCTGCAACTTGCAGCCGGCGACGCGCAAGCACTCCCGCCGACTCGTCGTCACCGACCACGTTCGCCAGCACCGACGCATCAATGACGATCATCGCTGCGCGCGTTCATCGGCGAGATCGTCGACGGCGGTTTCGAAGCCGACTCGACCACCCGAGCGTTGTGCGATTCGCTCCATCACATCGGCGAGCGTCGGCGATTGTGCGACGCGTGAGAGCTCGCTGGTGAGGTACTGCTGGAGGGACTGTCCTGCTGCTTCGGCCCGTCGTTGCAGGCTCGCATGGACTTCTGCGGGGAGATCTCGAATCAAGACATTCGGCATGCTTGCATTATGCTTGCATTGCGCCTCAACTGCAAGCGTGCACCCATATCAACAGCCCGGAGCGCACCGCAGATCGCTCTGCTCGACTTCCACGACGTTGGTCGGGCCGTTGATATGAGTGGCTCGCGGGGAGATCTCGAACGAGTTGTCTGAGCGATTCCACGCATTCACACGCTCGTGTCGAGATGTGCATTCAGGCGTAATGAATCGGCAACCCATCGTTGACGTCGCGACCCCATCGTTGGTGGTGTCACTGAACGCAACGAACGGAGAACCAACCGCATGGACCTGTACCGCCTCCGAGTCGAGGTCGCTGACCACCCCGGCCACATCGGTCGAGTGCTCGTTGCACTCGGCGAACTCGCTGTGAACATCATCGAGATCGACTGCCACAACGTCGACGGCGACGTTCGCATCGACGATCTCTTCGTACACGCAACCATTGCGATCGACGTGCCGACGATCGCGCACGTCGTCGAGAAAACCGGATGTCAAGTGATCGAGATCCGACCGCTCTCGGTCCACGAACTCGAAGACCCCGTCACACGCAGCATGCGATACATCACCCAGATCGCCACGGCCCACACGGTGACCGACGACTTAATTGCGTGGTGTGCAGGTGAACTCGTCCGAGCCGACCTTTCCTGCGTGGTCGACTCACGAGTCGCATCCACCGACAGCGCTGCAGGTCGTGCGCTCGCACAAGGCGTTGCGGTTCACGAGCGCGAATGGGTGAAGCGGTTGCCGTCGATGGGTGTTCAACCGTGGGCGCTCGCTATGCCCTTCGATGATGCAGGTCGATGCGCGGCCGTGGTCGTGTTCAGAACTGCATCGCGGTTCACCCGCACCGAAACCGCCCGGCTGCGTGCGCTGCTTGAGGCCTCGTCCCGCAGCATTCTTTCGACCGTTCCAGCAGCACAGTGGGAGAATCCCGAGCCCAGCTGGGACATTCACTGAACTGCACCATTGAACCGAGGAATGTGATTCCACCTGGAAACTCATTCTCAAGCCGTGGCGTCACGGTGTTCGTCCAATGCGCGCGCGAACGTTCGCCCAGCGACGCAAGTCGCCCGCTCAGGGTCCGGCAGCGGAGAGCAGCTCCGTCGATCTGAGCGGTGTTGACAACGGTTGATAGCGCGAGCAGAATGAATTCATGAGCCGTAACACGATGAGCTTTGCACTCCCTCAGAACATGCGTGACTACATCGACGCGCGTGTCAGTGACGGGAGCTACGGCAACACGAGTGAGTATCTGCGCGAGCTGATTCGCCGTGACCAGCGCGAACAGGCAGCTCAACGCCTCCGCGATCTCATTGCTGGCGGGCTTGCATCGGGCGAAGGTCGCGAAGCAACCGACGACGTGATTGCCGAGCTGCGCGAGCGGGCACTCGGCGCTGACGCGTGACGCGCCCGAATCTCCGCCCGCAAGCCGAAGTCGATCTCATCGATCGAGCGCTCTACTACCCCGTTGAGGGCGGATCCGACCTCGGCGAACGATTCTTCGATGCAGCGATGGCGGCGCTGGATGCGATCGGACGGATGCCCGGCGCCGGATCGCCGCGCCTCGGCGAGGTGTGCGGAATTGATGGGCTGCGTGTTCGCCGCATCCTGAACTTCCCGTGCGGCTGGTTCTACTTCGCCAGCGGCGATCGCGTCGATGTCGTCCGCCTGCTCGCTGATATGGAGCAGGACTAGTGCTTCCTGTCCAGGGGTTGAGGTGACCTCCAACCGCGCCGCCACCCTGTAGAAATAGTGGTGCCACGTCCGAAGTTGCTGACCCGCTGCTGTATCTAAGAGGGCCCCGTTTGGTGGTCCAGTTGATACGTCCCCGAGAACCAAAACACCCGAACCCATAATGCGGGTTCGGGTGTCCGGGATGTCGCGCGACATCACATGGTGGAGACGATGGGAATCGAACCCACGACCCCCTGCTTGCAAAGCAGGTGCTCTGCCAACTGAGCTACGTCCCCAAAGGCGAAGAGAACGATATCGCCGCTCAGGCCTGCTCCACCGCGTGACTTTCGGCAAAAGCGTGAGGTAGGCGCGCATCAGGTGCGCATGTACCTCACGCCTTCGGCATGACCGGCGACGTCTGAAACCTGGCTGAACCCACCCAAACACGCCCGCCAACTGGTCAATCACCGGCGATTTTGTGCAGAGCGTCAGTCGTCTTTGAGAGCAACGGCGTTGGGAGTGACGTTCATTTTCGGCTCGTATTCGGCCAGGTCGACAGCGCGGGCGTCAGCGCGGATAGTGGCACGTAAGTCGACCCGGCATGTGTTGCACGGGCCGTAGAACTCCTCGTCGACCGATGAAGTGCAGCGCGGACAGTCGAAGGTCACGACAACCGCTCCGACCGGTTTGCACCCACATGAATCAATCGACCTGCTGCAAACATCACGCCAGCGACGTTACAACGCGTACGATCGACTGCAATGCCTCGCTCTCGTCCACCAATGTACGACGACGGCGGCGGCCTGCCAGATGTCGCACGGGGCGAACAACGTCGTGGCTCCGGTGATGAGAACGATCGCTACTCCGCCGACGAAGGTTTTGACGAGACACGACGCGGGGTTCCAAACTTTTTGATCCGCCGCGCCATCGTCGTTGGTCTCGTCGTTGCACTCATCGCCGTCGCTGCAATCGCTGCCGGCAACCTGATGGGAAGCCGCAATGGCGGCTCTGGTTCGGTTTTCGGTGGCAGCGACTGGAACACCGTCGTGTCAATCGACCAGAACATTGGCAGCGTGATCCTCACCGACACCGAAGGTGAAGAGACCGGCCGGTTCCGACTCGGCATCCAATCCCTCACCGACAGTGCTGTCATTGGCTCGACTGTGATCGCTGCATCAACCAACAGCATTGCTGTGGCCGACCTCTCTGCACCCGATGACATCGTCACCATCGACATCGAGTCAGCTGGCACTCTCGTTCGCCCGTCGGGGACCGTTGCCACCGTCATTGCCCCCGACGCCCAGTCGCAGCGAGTCGTGCTCGTGCACGGTCCGACTCGCGAACTGATCGACACCGCAGATCTCGACACGGTGCCCGGCGCTCGATACGACATCGACCTCGCCCGCAGCGATCCCGCCGGTCGCAATGTCTTGGTGACCGACTCGGGCAACTTCCAGAGCGTCCTGTTCTCATTCGACCGTGAGGCTCCGAGCTTCTTCCCGGGCTTGGCGCTGGCGGTCGACGACTCAATTGTTGTGACCGCTCAAAACGTCGGCACCAACGCCAACATCAACGTGTTCGATCACGATGGTGAGCCCGGTATCTCGACCCAAACTGCGTCGATCCGGGCCGGCATGATCGCGGGCGGCAACATCATTCTCATCGGCGTCGAAGGCGAGGTCCTCTCACTGTCGATCGCCAGCGGCGAAGTCACCACGCTCGACTCGCTCAGTGTCGGCACCGTGCAATCCGGCAACGTGGCGCCACGCGGTGATCGCCTGATCGTGCGTGGCGACCAAGGCACAGCGATTGTCGATGGCGATGGCCTCGTGATCGCCGACCTCCCAGGCGCCCAACCGACCACGACCGGCATCGACGAACTTGCACCGCGCCCCAGTACATGCGTCATTCTCGCTCGCGCTGCAAGCAACGAAATCGTGGTCGTCGATCTCGAAGATGGCGCCATCCGAATCGAAGCCCTTGCCGAGCCCGACGTGCTCGCCGACGTCAGCGGATGCCTGCCCGTCGTGCCGACATCAGCGGGCTACCTGTCACTCACCCCCGACGCCGTGCAACCCGTCACGCTTGTTGGCAATGTGCTCGCGATCTCACCCGATGGCGGCACGCTCGTCGTCGAGAACAACAACCGCTTGGTGCTCACCGAACGGACCGTCCCCGACAGCGATCCGGCCGAACCCGTCGACATCGGTCGCGCCGGCCGCAGCGTTGGCTTCGCTGATCTGTGATGTCCCACGTATGACTGACGAGTTCATCGAGATCGATCGCGGCGACACCGTTTGGCGATTCGAGCGAGAGTTCCTTGAGTCCAACTGGACCTGCCTGTTCGGCAAGGGGTGCAAGGGAATCCTCACCGAACCGGCCGAAGAACTGAACCAGGGCTGCTGCTCCCTCGGCGCCCACTTCGGCGACGGCCCCGCAGGCCAAGCCGAATCGAAGGAGGTCCTGGCCTACGCATCGATGCTGACCCCGGAGAACTTCCAGCACTTCGACCAGGCCCACGAAGCCGACACACCCGGCATGCTCGCCATCTACGGCGACGACGGCCGCACCCACACACGGCTCGTCGACAACGCCTGCATCTTCCTCAACCGGCCGGGCTTCGCAGGTGGAGAGGGCTGTGCACTCCACATCGCCGCCATCGAGTTCGACGAGTCACCGACCGAGTGGAAGCCATCGGTGTGCTGGCAACTGCCGTTGCGTGTCGACTGGCAAGAAGTCAATGCCGACACCGAGACCGCAACTGTTCGCCGCTGGACCCGTGCCGACTGGAGCAAGCACGGCGAGACGATGGCGTGGTGCTGCACCGAGCGATCCGACGGCGGCGAGGCGTATTCCGGCACCGAGCAAGTAATCGACTCGCTCCGCGACGAACTCACGGCGCTGGCGGGCGCTGAGGTCTACGTCGAGCTGCGCCGACGCCTCTGAGCGAAATCCGTCCCGCTACTCGAGCAAATCAGATGATGTTGATCGCGTCGAGCACCGCAGCGACCCGCTCGTTGCCAACATCGCCGGTACTGGTTCCTCGCCAGTCGGTCCGCTTGGTCCCCCACGACACGAAGTCATGTGCGGT
>ERZ888423.1884-NODE-1884-length-16926-cov-54.940727_pt1 | contig 16926 bp, 17 predicted proteins | sample MGYA00520523_ERZ888423 | MGnify/ENA primary metagenome ERZ888423 (study PRJEB32303, sample SAMEA104408611) | aquatic metagenome | biome: Brackish water; feature: Pelagic; material: water | place: Baltic Sea | collected 2014-06-08T10:24:00 | depth 30,27 m ...
CGCGGCCCACAGCCGGTGCGATGGGGCGCATGGCTTCGGCAAGGATTGTGCCATCGGCCGCAATGGCCCATGCCCGCGCGGTGCTGCTGCCCCAATCAACCGCGATCCAGTCGGCATAGGTGGGTGTGGCGCTCATCTTCGTATCCGTCTTGGGGCCGGGGCATGGCGCGGCGGCGCCGCTACAGCGGCAGGGCCGTGGTCTTGAACACAGTCTTGAGCGCAAAGCTCGATTGCATCTGCGCCACCCCGGGCAGACGGGCCAGATGCTGTCGATGGATGCGGGCAAAATCCTCGCTGTCTTGCGCGACGACCTTGAGCAGGTAATCCGCCGAACCCGCCATCAGGTGGCATTCCAGCACATCGGGCACCCGCGCCACCGCCTTTTCGAACGCGTCAAGGATTTCATCGGCCTGGCCCGACAATCGGATTTCGACGAAAACCGTGGTCACCCGGGCCACGGCACGCGGGTTCAACAGCGCCACATAATCGCGGATTACCCCCGCCTGTTCCAACCTTTGCACCCGCCGGTGACAGGCCGAGGGCGACAGGTGCACGCGGTCGGACAATTCGGCATGCGTCATGCGACCATTGCGCTGCAAGGCCCGCAAAATGGCACGATCCATGTCGTCCAGTGACGGGATTGACGTAGAATCTTTCATTTATGGCCTGAATATTCGAAGAATCTTGCAATATTATGCGAAATATCGGGCAAAAGATCAAAACAATTCCAACGGGAGTGGCGCATCATCGTGGCAAGAATGAAAGGACACCCCCATGCTGATCGGATGCCCCAAGGAAATCAAACCGCAAGAATACCGGGTTGGCCTGACGCCCGCCGCCGCGCATGAGGCGGTTGTGCATGGCCACCGGGTGATCGTGGAAACCGGCGCCGGGCTTGGCGCGGGCTTTGACGACGCCGCCTATGTCACCGCCGGCGCCGAGATCATCGCCACCCCCGAAGAGGTTTTCACCCGCGCGGACATGATCGTGAAGGTCAAGGAACCGCAAGCGATCGAGCGCAAGCGCCTGCGCCGGGGGCAGATCTTGTTCACCTATCTCCATCTTGCCCCCGATCCGGAGCAGACGCGCGATCTGCTGGCCAGCGGCGTGACCGCCATCGCCTATGAAACCGTGCGCGATGGCGCGGGTGCGCTGCCGCTTTTGGCACCCATGTCCGAAGTGGCGGGCCGCCTTGCCCCACAGGTGGGCGCCTGGGCGCTGCAAAAGGCCAATGGCGGGCGCGGGGTGTTGTTGGGCGGCGTGCCGGGCGTGGCCCCGGCCGAGGTTCTGGTGATCGGCGGCGGTGTCGTCGGCACGCAGGCCGCGCGCGTCGCGGCGGGTATGGGGGCTGATGTCACCGTTCTGGACCGCTCGCTTGCACGGCTGCGCTATCTCGACGATGTCTATCGCGGCACATTCCGTACGCGCTATGCCAGCGCCGAGACCACGGCAGACATGATCACGCGCGCCGATCTGGTGATCGGGGCGGTGTTGATCCCCGGCGCGGCCGCGCCCAAGCTGGTGACGCGCGCGCAGCTTGCCACAATGAAACCCGGCGCAGTGATCGTTGATGTGGCCATCGATCAGGGCGGCTGCTTTGAAACATCGCACCCCACCACGCATCAGGACCCGATCTATGAGGTGGATGGCGTTGTGCATTACTGCGTCGCCAACATGCCCGGCGCCGTCGCGCGAAGCTCGACATTGGCCTTGGGCAATGCAATCCTGCCTTACATGCTGTCCTTGGCGGATAAAGGATGGCGACAGGCCTGTCTGGCCGATGCTGGCCTGATGGCGGGGCTGCACACCCATGAAGGCGCGCTGACCAATGACGCGGTCGGCAAGGCGCTTGGCATTGCGGCGATCGCCCCCGAGGATGCAGCGCGCGGCTGATGCGGCCCGTGCCAGACGCAATGGCCCACCCCGACAAGCGGGCCATTGCGGTTCGCGGCCGTCAGCCTTTTCTGAGCGCGTCGCGGATTTCGAGCAAAACCTCCAACTCGGTCGGACCGGCGGGGGCGGCCTCGGCCTCGGCTTGTTTTGCTTCGCCTTCGGCTGCCTGCTTGATGCGGTTGACCATCTTGACCAGCAGGAAGACGACAAAGGCAATGATCAGGAAATTGATCACGGCCATGACGAATTTTCCGATTGCAAACACAGGCGCACCGGCCTCCGTGGCCGCCGTCAACGAGGCATAGCTTTCGCCGTTCATGGCATAGAACCAGCCGGAAAAATCGATGCCACCCGTCAAGATCGCGATGACCGGGTTGATCAGATCGCCCACAAAAGACGACACGATCGCGGTGAAGGCCGCCCCGATGATGATGCCCACGGCCATGTCCACGACATTGCCGCGCGCGATGAAATTCTTGAATTCGTTAATCATGTGCTTGCTCCACTGTTTACGGATCTCACGCGCCGAGATGATGCTGGATGGCCTGGCGCTGCGCAGGACGTTGTACGTGACACGTCCCCGATCGCAAGAATGGATCGCCGGTCACATGCGATTTTTGCGGCCGTGTTCGCGTGTGCCACAGGGCTGTGGCACCATGCGCCACATGGCGAGGGGTCGAATTTTCGTACGAAAATTCGCAGAGTGCGATTATTCGTACGAATAATCGAATTACCCGCGCAGCAAGCCGCCCGAGGCTTTTTGCACCTTGTCCACGATTTTTGCTGCCACGGTTTCGATGTCATCCTCGGTCAGGGTCCGGTCGCGCGGTTGCAAGCGCACGCTGAGCGCGATGGATTTTTTCCCCTCGCCCAGAGAACCGCCGATGAATTCGTCGAAGACGCGCACATCCGCAATCAGCGCCTTGTCGGCGCCGGCAGCGGCATTGACCAGCAGGGCGGCCTCGACCTCGGCGTCGACGACAAAGGCGAAATCGCGATCCACGGCTTGGAAACCCGCCATCTCCACCGCGCCACGGCTGGCGCTGGCGGTCTTGGGCAGCGGGATGTCACCGGGCATCAGGGTAAATGCCATGGCGGGGCCCTTGACGTCCATCGCCTTGAGAACCTTGGGATGGAGCTCACCAAAAATCCCCAACCGCTTTTGCGGCCCAAGACAGATCACGCCATGCCGCCCGGGATGCCACCAGCCTGGCGCACCGCGCAGGATCTGCACCTTGGCGGGCGCGCCCATCGCGGCAAGCACGGCTTCGGCATCGGCCTTGATGTCATAGACATCCACCGCGCGCCGGGTGCCATAGGGATCGCGGGGGCCCGTGTGACCGACCAAAAGCCCCGCGATCTGCAGATGCTGTTGCCCCGGTTCGCCACCATGAAAGACATGGCCCATTTCGAAGAGCGCCAGATCCGTCATGCCGCGCGCCTGATTGCGGGACGCCGCGCGCAACAGGCCGGGAAGCAGGTCGGGGCGCATATGGCTCAGATCGGCGGAAATCGGGTTTTCCAGCATCACCTCATCGCCCCCTCCGCCGAACAGCTGGGCCGCCGCGCGGTCGATGAAGGAATAGGTGACGCATTCATTATAGCCCAGCGCCGCAGCCGTGCGCCGCCCCATGCGTTCACGCAATTGCATCGGTGTCAGCACGGGTTTGGGCACACCCGCCGTGGCGCGCGGCAGGGGTTTGGGCTCAAGCTTGGTCAGCGAGGAAATGCGCGCCACCTCTTCCACCAGATCGGCCTCGCCCTGAACGTCGCGCCGCCACGATGGCACCCAGACCTCCAGAGTGTCGCCCGCGCCCGTCGCCGAAAAGCCAAGGCTGGTCAGGATACGCGCCTGTTCGGCCTTGGGAATATCCATCCCCACCAGCGAGATGACGCGCCTTGTGTCGAGGCTGTAGCTGCGTGCAGTCTTGGGTGCGGTGCCCGCTTCGACCACATCCGAGGGCTCACCGCCACACAGATCAAGGATCATCCGGGTCGCGGCCTCAAGCCCCGGCAGGGTATAGTCGGGGTCGACGCCGCGTTCGAACCGGTAGCGCGCATCGGAATGGATCTTCAGATCGCGCCCCGTCAGCGCGGTATGAACCGGGTCCCACCAGGCGCTTTCAAGAAAAACGGTCACGGTGTCTTCGGTGCAGCCCGTATCTTCGCCGCCCATGATGCCGGCCAGGCTTTCGGGGCCGTGCGCATCAGAAATCAGCGTATGACCCGCGCGCAAGGCATAGGTCTTGCCATCCAGCGCCAACAGCGTCTCATCGCCCGTGGCGCGATGAACGCGCAGGCCACCATGCATCTTGTCCACATCGAACACATGCAGGGGTCTGTTCATGTCATAGGTGAAATAGTTGGTCACATCGACGAGAGCCGAGATCGGACGCAGACCGATGGCCCGCAGCCGATCCTGAAGCCATCTGGGGCTGGGGCCGTTCTTGACACCCCGGATCACGCGGCCCGCGAAATGGGGGGCGACGTCAAGCGTGTCGGCGTCGATGCTGACGGTGACGGGGCAGGGAAAGCGTCCCGCCACGGGCAGCGGATCATGGGCCTTCAACCTGCCCAAGCCGCGCGCCGCCAGATCGCGGGCGATGCCGCGGATGCCAAGCGCGTCTTGGCGGTTCGGTGTAATCGCGATCTCGATCACCGGGTCAACCTTGGCGGGGTCGTTTGCGGCCAGCCAGGCGGTGAATTTCTGGCCCACACTGCCGGAGGGGAGTTCGATGATCCCGCCATGCTCGTCGGACAATTCCAATTCCCGTTCCGAGGCCATCATGCCATGGCTTTCGACGCCGCGGATCTTGCCCACGGCCAGCGTGGTGTCGATGCCCGGCACGTAATCGCCGGGCTTGGCCAAGACCACCGTGATCCCCGCCCGCGCATTGGGCGCGCCACAGACGATCTGTTTCATGCCCTCATCGGTTTCGACCATGCAGACCCGCAACCGGTCGGCATCGGGATGCTGCTCGGCCGACTGGATGCGCGCGATGGTAAAGGGGGCCAGCCGCGCGGCAGGATCCTCCACGCCTTCGACCTCGAGGCCCAGATCCGTCAGGTTCTCCACGATCTCGTCCACCGTCGCGGTGGTCTCGAGATGATCCTTCAGCCAGGAGAGAGTGAATTTCATGGGCATGGCTCCGTCGCGGGTATTGAGCGCGTTCTAACGCCTCTGCGCGCGGTGTCTATGGGGGAAGGGGGTTCTGGGATGGTATCGCAGGTGCGCCTTAAGGCACACCCTACCCACAAACCCGCCAAACCGTAGGGTGCGCCTTCAGGCGCACCGTCCGCCGCACATTCATTCCGGTGCCAGCCGGGCACGCGACTGCCCGCGGGTTGGCGCAGCATCGGTCGAACGGCGCGGTTTATGGTGCCAAATCCGGACGAAGCTTGAACCACGTGCTACCATCACCAAAGCGCCAGCCCGGGGGGCGGGCAGGCGCTCGCCCGGCGCCTTCGGCGCTGTTCGGGCGGGCGTCAACCAAGCGGTACGCCAGTGTGCTTCTCTATCTTCGTTTTCAAGAAACCAATGGCGAGTTGCTTCAAAAGATCCAAAGTGGCTGAACCACCTGTTTCTGCAACGACTGCCTTTGTTTGCTGCCAAACTCCCTCGTTTCGCACGGCTGCAATATAGTCATGCCCAGAGTTTGTTAGACGGTAGACTGAATCCCCGGATTCTACCATCAAACCGGCATCACAAGCTAACCGCACATGATATAGCTTCTTCCGCTCTTCGAGCGGCATCCGCATGTACTCTGCGACAAGATGGATAACGTCGTCGCTTTCTTCAAAGTCGATCAAAAGCCCCCTCAGATACTCATCATCACGCTTCATCTACTACACCCCCGCATGCACACTTGGCATCTGCAACGCGCTGAAGCCGTAATGGCGCAGCCAGCGCAGGTCTGAATCGAAAAAGGCACGCAGATCGGGGATGCCGTATTTCAGCATCGCGATGCGGTCGATGCCCATGCCGAAGGCGAAACCCTGCCACTGGGTCGGGTCGATCCCGCCTGCTTGCAGCACCTTCGGATGCACCATGCCCGAACCCAGCACCTCGAGCCAGTCGTTGCCTTCGCCGACCTTCACGGTGCCGCCTTCCCAGCTGCACTGGATATCGACCTCGGCCGAGGGTTCGGTAAAGGGGAAATGCGAGGCACGAAAGCGGGTCTTTACGGTGCGGCCGAAATAGGCCGAGAAAAACGCCTCCAGCACCCATTTCAGATTGGCCATCGAGATGTCGCGGTCAATCGCCAGCCCCTCGACCTGATGGAACATCGGCGTATGGGTCTGGTCGTAATCGGCGCGGTAAACGCGGCCCGGCGCGATCACGCGGGTGGGGGCGCCATGGGCCTCCATGTAGCGGATCTGCACCGGGCTGGTGTGGGTGCGCAGCACATGGGGCGGGCGATCATCGCCCGGCGCGCGATGGGTGTAGAAGGTATCCATCTCGGCCCGTGCCGGGTGATGGCCGGGGATGTTCAGCGCATCGAAATTGTGCCAGTCGGTCTCGATCTGGGGCCCTTCGGCGACGGCAAAGCCCATGTCGGCGAAAATCGCCGTCACCTCTTCGGTCACCTGGCTGACCGGGTGGATCGTGCCGTTGCGGCGGTGACGCGCGGGCAGCGTCACATCCAGCCATTCGGCGCGCAGCCGCTCGTCCAACGCCGCGTCGCCAAGCGCCGCTTTCTTTGCGGCGATGGCGGTCGTCACCTCATCCTTGAGCGCGTTCAGCGCGGGGCCCGCGATCTGGCGCTCCTGCGGGGACATGGCCCCCAGATCGCGCATGCGCAGGCTGATGTCGCCTTTCTTGCCAATCGCCGCCACGCGCAGATCCTCAAGCGTGGCCTCGTCTTGTGCGGCGCCAATGCGCGACAGCCAGTCCGATTTCAGCTGTTCCAACCCGTCCATGATCCGCGCCTTTTGCCCGTCAATTCCGCGCCCTCACCTATCACGCAAGGCCGCGATTGCAAGCCGGAGGGATGGGAACCGACTGGCCGATCATGGCCATGCCGCAGCCAAGCGCGCAAAAACAAACCCCCGCCGGACCATCGCCCGGCGGGGGTTCGCATTCAAGCCAGCCGCAGATCAGAGCGCAGCGCGCGCCTGTTGCACAATGGCGCCGAAGGCGTCGGGTTCGTGGATGGCCAGGTCGGCCAGAACCTTGCGGTCCACCTCGATGCCAGCCAGCGCCAGACCGTTGATGAAACGCGAATAGGTCATCGTTTCGTCAAAGGCACGGACAGCGGCGTTGATCCGCTGGATCCACAGCGCGCGGAACTGGCGCTTGCGGGCCTTGCGGTCGCGCGTTGCGTATTGGTTGGCCTTGTCGACGGCTTGGGTCGCTGTGCGGAAGTTCCGCGAGCGGTTGCCATAATAGCCTTTTGCCGCGTCAAGAACCTTCTTGTGGCGGCGATGGGTGACGGTTCCACCTTTGGTACGGGACATGGTTCAGGCTCCTCAGCGATCGTAGGGCATGTAGGTCTTGACGATCTTTGCGTCCTGTTCCGACAACGTCGTCGTCCCACGCGCATTGCGGACAAACTTGTTGGTCCGCTTGATCATCCCGTGCCGCTTGCCGGCCTGACCTGCCACCACCTTGCCGGTGCCGGTCACTTTGAAGCGCTTTTTGGCGCTTGATTTGGTCTTCATCTTCGGCATTTCGATCTCCTGTCTTCTAGAGAGCTTCGGGCGCGACTCGGCATGCCGTTTTGGCCGGCCGCACCGTTGGAGCGCGTCGCATACAAGGTTGGGCCAAGCCTGTCCAGAGGCAGCGCACCAGGGCGGTGCCCGTCAAAGCAGTTTTGCCGCGACATGGACAAACGCCTCGGGGATGGACCAGATCGTCAATCCGCCCACAGCCAAAAACAGATGCACATAAGCAAACATGCCAAGCGCGGATGCCAACACCAGGATGCCGCCAACCGGCATGCGCCGATCGGCCCAGCCAGACAAACAGGCTGAAAGCGAGAACATCGTCAAGACGCTGGCGATCACGATGATGACATTGGGATCCAAGACCATGAAACTCTCCCGCACATGATCCCACCATAGCACAATTGACCGGCCCAACATTTGCAAAAAGCCCGCTACCCTCACATGAGCGGTGCGGCTTGGGTAATGACACGCAGATGATCGCCGGGCGAAGACCCCGCCCAATCGACCCAAAGCCGCGCCCGGTCGCCCGGATCGATCCAGGCGCGGTCACCCGGTTCCAGCCCGCGCATCCGATGGCCCAGATAAAGCACGCCCACCCCGGCCAGCGCATCGGTGGCCGCCAGCGCATCATCGGTCATCACAAGGCCCAGGATCGGCGCGGAAAAGCGCACCCAGCCCCGTTGCCGCCCGCCCATGCCATCAAAGACCACGGAATGCAGCGCCACGCTTGTTCCCGCCGGTATCAAGCCGCCGGTATCAAGGCGCAGTCCCTGCTCCAAGACGACCAGCTGCGCCTCGTCAAAGGCGATCAGATCGGGGCTGTCGAAGATGTCTTCGCCCACGGCCATGGGCGGCTCGGGCAAGAGCACGAAACGCCCCGCCCCGTCTTGCGCCGTGATCTGCCCCTCCAGCACCCGCGCGCCTGCGGGCCAAGCCAGCAGGATCGCGAGGGCGCAAAGGGCGCGGATCATTCCGGGTCAGAGGCATAGATCAGCCGTTCGGCGCAAGGCGCCACGCGCAGGATGTTGGTCGAGCCCTGCACGTTGAAGGGCACGCCGGCGGTGACGATGATCTGATCCTCTTCGGTCGCGTGGCCGCCTTCGCGGGCGACGCGCGCGGCCGACACGACCGCTTCCTTGAAGCGCGTGACCTCGCCCGTGACATAGCAATGGCACCCCCAGGTCAGGCACATCCGCCGCGCCACCCCAACCAGGGGCGTCAGCGCAAGGATCGGCACCTGTGGGCGTTCGCGCGCCACCAGCGCGGCGGTGGTGCCCGACTGGGTGAAGCAGCAGATCGCCTTGATATCCACCGTCTCGGCGATCTCGCGCGCGGCCAGAACGATGGCATCAGCCGTGGTCACCCGCGCCACCGTGCGCGAGGCGGCCATGATGGATGTGAAGTTCGGATCATTCTCGACCTCGAGGGCGACGTTGTTCATCGTCTGCACCGCTTCGACCGGATAGGAGCCCGCCGCCGATTCCGCGCTCAGCATCACGGCATCGGCCCCTTCGTAAAGGGCGGTCGCCACATCCGACACCTCGGCGCGGGTGGGCATCGGGCTGTCGATCATGCTTTCGAGCATCTGGGTGGCCACGATCACGGGCTTGGCCGCGGCCCGGCATTTGCGCACCAGCCGCTTCTGGATCGGCGGCACATTCTGCACAGGCAACTCAACCCCCAGATCGCCGCGCGCCACCATGATGCCATCGGACACCGCCAGGATCTCGTCAAAGGCGGTGACGGCTGCGGGCTTCTCGATCTTGGACAAGATCGCCGCGCGCCCGCGCGCCAGATCGCGCGCCTCGTGCACATCGGCGGCACGCTGCACAAAGGACAGCGCCAGCCAGTCCACCCCCAGATCGCAGACAAACTCCAGATCGGCGCGGTCTTTCTCGCTCAGCGCGGCCAGCGGCAGTACCACGTCGGGCACATTCACGCCCTTGCGGTTGGATACCGGGCCCCCCGCGATCACCGTGCAATCGGCAAAATCGGGCCCACAGGCATCGACGCGCAACCGCACCTTGCCATCATTGACCAACAACCGCGCGCCGGGTTCAAGGGCCGCGAAAATCTCGGGATGGGGCAGGTTCACGCGCGCATCACTGCCCGGCGTCTTGTCGAGATCGAAGCGAAAGGTCGCGCCGGTTTTCAGCACATGCCCCGCATCATCGGCAAAGACGCCACAGCGCAGTTTTGGCCCCTGAAGATCGGCAAGGATCGCGATGGGCCGGCCCACGGCCTGTTCGACCTTGCGGATCGCGGCATGGCGCGCGGCAATCTCGGCATGACCGCCATGCGACATGTTCAGGCGGAACACATCCGCGCCGGCATCATAGAGCTTGCGGATCATGTGCTCGCCATCGGATGCCGGGCCCAGGGTGGCCACGATCTTGACGTTGCGGTCGCGTTTCATCGGTTGGTTCCTCATTGCCGGCATTGGGCATGTTAGCGCAAACACCCCTGCCCTACGGGTTCTATGGCGCAAATTCCGGCAAGCCACAACAGCCGAGCCAGGCGCCCACTGGCCAAGCCGCGCAAAAGGGCCTATGCCGCCCGCGTCTTGGGCGAAAGGCATGACAGGGCCATGACATCCCCCTACAGCATCGAAGGCGACAACCGGCGCGGGCGCTGGATCGTGACCTGTGATCACGCCTCGAACCGGGTGCCCGATTGCGTGGCAGGGGGCGATCTTGGGCTGCCGCCCGCCGACATGGCGCGCCACATCGCCTATGATGTGGGTGCGGCTGGCGTGGCGCGCAGCCTCGCCCATGCGCTCGATAGCCCCGTGATCTTGTCCGAGGTCTCGCGCCTTGTGATCGACCCCAACCGGGGCGAAGATGATCCGACGCTGGTGATGAAGATCTACGACGGCTCGATCATCCCGGCCAACCGGCACGCCGATGCGGCGGAAATCGCCCGGCGGCTTGATCTGTTCCACCGCCCCTATCATGCCGCGCTGGCCGGGCTGATCGCTGCGCATGCGGCGCCTGTGATCGTGGCGATCCATTCCTTTACCCCGCAATTGCGGGGGCGTGCGCCAAGGCCGTGGCATGTGGGGGTGCTTTCTGCGGGCGACAGGCGGCTGGCCCATCCGCTGCTGGCGCGGCTTGGTGGCGAACCCGATCTGTGTGTGGGCGACAACCAGCCCTATTCCGGCCATCTGCCCGGCGATGCGCTGGACCGCCATGCGGTGCAACCCGGACGGCCGCATGTGCTGGTGGAAATTCGCAACGATCTGATCGAAACACCCGACCAACAGCGCGCCTGGGGCCAAAGACTTGCGCCAATGCTTGACGCGGCGCTTGCGAATGCCGAGGTCTGAGAAAACCGCCGGAGGAATGACCATGGACGACCAGACCAGAACCGCCCTTGAGGCCGCCGCCTTTCGGCGGTTGCTGCAACATCTGGATGAACGCGCCGATGTGCAGAACATCGACATGATGAACCTTGCAGGGTTCTGCCGGAATTGCCTGGCGCGCTGGTATCAGGAAGCCGCCAATGATCGCGGCATCGAGATGGACAAGGACGCCGCCCGCGTCATCGTCTACGGGATGCCCTATGACGACTGGAAGGCCACCCGCCAGACCGAGGCCAGCGCCGCGCAAAAATCGGCCTTCGACGCATCGAACCCCGGCCATTGAGCAACCCCAACCCGCCCTTTGACTATGCGCCCCCCGACAGCCCGCTGGAGGTGATCCATGCGGATGATGCGATCGTGCTGGTCAACAAGCCTGCGGGGTTGTTGTCAGTGCCGGGCAAGGCCGAACATCTGGACGATTGCCTGTTGGCCCGCGTTCAGGCGGCCTTTCCCACCGCGCTTCTGGTGCATCGGCTGGATCTTGATACCTCGGGGGTGATGGTGTTCGCGCTGGCACCGCATGCCCAGCGCCATCTGAACCTGCAATTCGAAAAGCGGATGATGAAAAAGGTCTATGTCGCCCGCGTCTGGGGCGAGGTGGCCGGGGAAACCGGGGCGATCGACCTGCCGCTCTGCGTCGATTGGCCGAACCGCCCGCTTCAGCATGTGAATTGGGACATCGGCAAACCCGCCCAGACCGAATGGCGCCGGGTTCGGATCGAGGATGGCACGACGCGGATGCGGCTTTACCCGCTGACCGGACGGTCGCATCAATTGCGGGTCCACATGCGCGAGATCGGCCATCCGATCCTTGGCGATCCGTTTTATGCGACGGGCGCGGCGCGCGATTATCCGCGCCTGATGCTGCATGCCGAAAGCCTGAAGCTGCGCCACCCCGATGGCGGCAAGGGCATGCTGTTTCGCGCGCCCGTGCCGTTCTGAGGGGGCGTGCCGCCTAAACCTTGGCCTTCACCGTGCGAAAGCGGGCAACGCGCGCACCCATCGACGGGCCGGCTTGCGGTTCGGCCGCCCGATGCGCGGCCAGCCAAAGCGCATCAAGCTCGCGCAGCGCATCCGCATCGAAACGGGCCGCCTCGTCCCAATAGCGGCCCGAGGGCACAAGATAGCCCAATTCCGCCTCGCGCGCCTGGGCAAGGGCAAGGCTCGCGGGGTCGGGCCGGATCGGCCCAACATCGGCCAGATCGGCGATCCCTGCACGCGGATAGACCAGACGGCTGTCACCCCATGACAGGTTCACACAGGCACATCCCTGCGCGGCGGCCAGAAGTTGCAGACGCGCGGCCTTGGCCTCAAGACTTTGGAGGGTGATATCGGCGCGCAGCGGATCGGCGGTGCCCGTGCCATAGAAATGCGTGCGCCCGGTGGCGGCATAGACCATGTCGCAACCGAAAAACGCCATCACACGCGGGCGCAGCGCGCCCAAGGCCCAATAGCCTGCGGTAAAGGCCATGGTGCCGCCTGCATAGACGAACCCGCCATAGGCGTTCTGGATCGGCACGTAATCCCCCGCACCGACCCGGCGCTGACCGGGGCCAAGCGTTGCGGGGCGGTGTTCGGGGGGGAAATCCTCGGGGTGGATCGACACATCCCAATCGGGGCGCAGACGCCACGCATTGTTGATTGCCACCACATGATCAAATCCCGCACGGTCCCAACCGCGCACCGCAACGGCCGCAGGGCCGCTGCCGAGGATCAAGACTGTCGGGTCCATGCCGCCATTCCTTCCATCGTCAGGGCGACAGATAGGCGGATTGTGCGACAAGACCACGACAAACTTCCGCCGCGCAGAAACACCGCGCGGCGAAACGGCGGCTCAATCCCAGTCGCTGACGATCTTGACCTCAAGGAATTCGTGCAGCCCCCAGACCCCGCCTTCGCGGCCATTGCCCGATTGCTTCATGCCACCAAAGGGCGATCCCTTGGAAAAGCCCCGGCCGTTGCTTTCCACCATCCCCGAACGCAAGCGCCGCGCCACGCGCCGCAGGCGATCCTTGTCGGTGGTCTGGATGTAATTGGTCAGGCCATATTCCGTGTCATTGGCCATGGCGATCGCCTGGTCTTCGGTGTCGAAGGGGATGATCGACAAGACCGGGCCAAAGATTTCCTCGCGCCAGATCGTCATGTCGGGGGTCACATCGGCAAAGACCGTGGGGCGTACGAAATAGCCGCGGTTCAGATGCCCGGGCCGTCCGGTGCCGCCCGCGACCAGCCGCGCGCCTTCGTCGATGCCGCTCTGGATCAGGGCCTGGATCTTTTGGAATTGCACCTCGGAGACAACGGGGCCGATACCGCGCCCCTCTTGATGGGCGGGAATGACCGGGGTGTCTTCGGCCACGCGCGCGGCGATGTCCACCGCCGCATCGTAGCGGTCACGGTGCACCAGCATGCGGGTCGGCGCGTTGCACGATTGGCCGGAATTGCTGAAACACCGCGCAGCGCCGCGCTTGACCGCGCGATCATCGGCGTCCGAAAAGATGATGTTTGCGCCCTTTCCGCCCAGTTCAAGGCTGACGCGCTTGATCGTGTCAGCGGCCGCCTTGGAAATCAGGCGGCCCGCCCGCGTCGATCCGGTGAAGCTGACCATGTCGACATCCGCATGGACCGAAAGCTGGCTGCCCACGCCCGGCCCATCACCATTGACCAGATTGAACACCCCCGGCGGCAATCCCGCCGCATCCACGATCTCGGCAAAGACCAACGCCGACAAGGGCGATACCTCGGAGGGTTTGAGCACCATGGTGCACCCCGCCAGCAAAGCCGGTGCCACCTTGAGCGCGATCTGGTTCATCGGCCAGTTCCACGGCGTGATCAGCGCCACCACGCCCACGGGTTCATGGAAAATCCGCTCACCCGGCGACTGCGGGCCCAGCGGATGATCCCATTCCATCGCGCGGGCAGCGGCGAGAAAGCCCTCGAAATGCCAATCGCCCGATGTGACCTGCTGCTGGCGCGACCAGTCGAGGGGCGCACCCATTTCCGCCGTGATCGCCTGTGCCATGTCTTCGCTGCGGGTCAGATAGACGGCCAGAATCCGCTCCAGCGCCGCGATCCGTTCCGGCAGGGGGGTTGCGGCCCAGCCATCAAAGGCGCGGCGCGCGGCGGCAACGGCGGCATCGGTATCGGCCTGATCGCCCAGCGAGATCGTGGCGCAGACCTCTTCGGTGGAGGGGTCGATCACATCAAGATCGCGGGGCGCGGCCGGGGCAACCCAACGCCCGTCGATGTAGAAATGGCGGCTATGGTCCATGTCGGGTCCTCCTTCGTGATGGGGCAAACCTGTCATTCCCACGGGCCGGCCGCAAGGCGATCCCACGACAGTCTGAAGACCACAAACGACGCAAGGCGCGCGCCCGTTGTCAGGATGCCGGATAAAGGAACGCGGTCACGCCAATGTCGACAGATGCATAAAGATCGATGACATGCGCATTGACCATGCGCACGCAACCCGACGACGCCGAGGTGCCGATCGACCAGGGCTGCGGCGTGCCGTGGATGCGCAGATAGGTATCGCGCGATCCTTCATACAGATAAAAGGCCCGCGCCCCGAGCGGGTTTTCCGGACCACCCGGCACACCGCCCGCAAACTGGCCGTAAATCTCGGGCTCGCGTGCGATCATGTTCGACGTCGGCGTCCAGGACGGCCATTCCTGCTTGCGACCGATGCGAAACACGCCCGGCACATACAGGCCCGGTCGCCCGATCGCCACGCCATAGCGCATCGCGGTGCCATCGGTGCCGATATGGTAAAGATAGCGCGCGCGCGCATCGACATGGATGTCACCGGGCCGCAGGCCCGCCTTGTGCTGCACCCGGATCGGCATGAACCGCGGATGCAGACCCCAGGGATTGTTGGCATTGGGATCAGGATCGGGGCGTGTCACGCCCGCATCGAACCCAACCGAATCTTGCGACAGGGCGGGTCCGGCCAGAGCACCAGAAAACATTGCGCCACTGGTGATGATGAAATGCCGGCGGGTCAGCATGACCGCACCTCCCTTTGCACAGTCGAGAATCGCGTTGAAAACACACCCTCTTTTGGGGTCTCTTGCGCCTGTGGACAAGTGCCCTGCGCGTCACGTTTCGGTCAGGGTGACAGCGGTCACGGCCGATACCCGCGCGCAAGGCGTCGAAAGTTGTGGAAAAATCCGATTTTCACATAACGGCAAAAAAAACGTTACACCCGGTTTTTATTGCGGACCTTGGCCGTTGAAGCCGTTTGATCTTAGCCAGGGAACGCACGCCATGAACAACATCGACATTCAAAGCCTGTCCGCCGATGAGTGGGACGAGCTGAAATTTCCCCGCCCCGAAGTTCAGGATTTCGACCGCGTGGTCGAGCGCGCCATTTCGCGCCGTGGCTTTCTGGGCGGTGTTCTGGCCTTTGGGTCGGGTGCTGCCGTCATGGGTGCCGGCCTTTTGAAAGGCACCACTGCGCTGGCACAGCCTGCCTCGCGCTTCCCCTTCATGCCGATCGCCGCCCAGACCGACAACACCGTGCATGTTCCCGAAGGCTACAGCTGGAAAACGCTGGTGCGCTGGGGTGATGCGCTGTTCTCGGACGCCGAAGGCGCGTTTGACCCGCAAAATGGCGTATCGGTTGCAATGTCCGAACGCGTCTTTGGTGAAAACACCGACGGGATGGAGCTGTTCAACATCGACGGGCGCGAAATCCTCGTCGTGAACAGCGAATACACCAACAACAAGATCAACCTGCCGCACACCGCCGACGGGATGCCCACCAGCCTGGACGATGTGCGCATCCTGCAGCACCTGCAGGGCGTGTCGGTGATGGAAATCGCCGAAGCCGCCGATGGCTGGTCGGTCGTGGTCGACAGCCCCTACAACCGCCGCATCCACCACAACACGCCGATGACCTTTTCCGGCCCTGCCGCCGGTCATGACCTGCTCAAGACCGCTGATGACCCGACCGGCATGGCGTCGCTTGGCACGATGAACAACTGCGGCTCGGGCCGGACGCCTTGGGGCACCTATCTGACCTGCGAAGAAAACTTCAACGGCTACTTCGGTGCCGCCTCCGAGGTTGCAGCAGGGCGCGCAGTTCTCGATGGCTACCGCCGCTACGGCGTCAATACCGCCGTGGAACCGGGCCGCTACAACTACCACGGGTTCGATCCGCGCTTTGACGTGGCGACCAACCCCAACGAGCCCCATCGCGCGGGCTACATCGTGGAAATCGATCCGGCCAATCCCGGCTCGACCCCGATCAAGCACACTGCATTGGGCCGCTTCAAGCATGAGAACGCCGCCTATGGCATCGCCGCCGATGGTCGCGTCGCCGTCTACATGGGCGATGATGAGCGGGGCGAGTTCATGTATCGCTGGCTGAGCCGTGATGTCTACGTCCCCGGCGGCGACACCTCGACCCTGCTGGTCGAGGGCGAGCTTTCGGTCGCTGTTTTCGAAGATGACATGTCGGGCCGTTGGCTGCCATTGACCCCTGCCACCACCGGCATGGATGCGGCCCATATCGCCGTCTTCACCCGGACGGCGGCCTCCCGCGTCGGCGCCACGACGATGGACCGTCCCGAGTGGATCGCGGTGCATCCGAACGCGGCCGAAGCCTATTGCTGCCTGACCAACAACTCGCGTCGCGGCGTTCTGACCGATGCGGGCACCGTGCGCACCAATGCGGGCGGCGATCCGATGACGGTCAACGCGGTCAACCCGCGCGAGGCCAACAACTACGGCCAGATCGTGCGTTGGCGGCCCATGGGCGGTGACCACGCCGCCGAGGGCTTTACCTGGGATCTCTACGTCATGGCGGGCAACCCCACCGTGGCCGAAGGCCCGCTGGCAGGATCGGCCAACATCAACGAGGGCAACCTGTTCAACTCGCCCGACGGGATGGTGATCGACAGCACCGGCCTGATCTGGATCCAGACCGATGGCGACGACAGCAATGCCGATGAATACGCCGGCATGGGCAACAACCAGATGCTGGCGGGCGACCCGGTCACGGGCCG